>X363_Desmarests_Spiny_Pocket_Mouse__coassemble_1015_pt1 | contig 12169 bp, 9 predicted proteins | sample X363_Desmarests_Spiny_Pocket_Mouse__metabat2_low_PE_006 | metagenome-assembled genome bin X363_Desmarests_Spiny_Pocket_Mouse
CATGTACGGCAATACTTTTACCACATCCACCTCCGGAATATCAGAAGGCTTATTTATATTCATCCCGACAAAGAAATACACCAACATCATCACTACGGCAACAGGAAGGACAATGCGGGAATTAACCTTAAACTTATCACTCATTTTACATTCCTGCGTCTGAGTTGCAATGATGGTCGTATCACTAATAAATGACAGGTTATCTCCGAAATAGGCACCTCCTATCACAATAGCCACCACAAACGGCAAGTTCATCCCAGCCTCTTGAGCTATGCCGACAGCCACAGGAGTCAAAGCAGCAATTGTCCCGACAGACGTACCAATAGCTAAAGATATGAAACATGCGGCAAGGAATATCCCCGGAAGCAACAACGAATCCGGCAACACATGCAAAGCAAGATTCACTGTTGCATCTACCGCTCCCATCGTTTTAGCGGAAGAAGCAAAAGCACCGGCAAGAATAAAAATCCATATCATCAGCATCATATTCTTGCTTCCCGCTCCTTTTGAAAATATCTCAATCCGTTTATTTATGCTTCCCTTGGTAATGGCTATAGCATATATCGATGACAACAAAAATGCTACCGTGATTGGCATTTTATAGAAATCACGCATTACAATACTTGTCACAAGATAAATGCAAAGAAAGACGATAAGAGGAGACAGCGCAAAAATACCTTTTTTTGTTTCCATAACAAACAAGAATAAAATAATAGAAAAAGTTTTCTGTTAGTTTATAAAAAATGAGGGCACAACTGTAAAGTGACCCTCATATAACATATCATGGCAAGCCTATCATTCGCATCAGAGAGTAACTCCCGTCTTGAATATGGCTATCTCCTGATAATTCTTCTTTTCATTCCATGTAGGTTCTCCGTTTGCCACACTGATGACCTTCTGTATAAATCGTTCTGCCACGCTTTCCATAGGTTCACCTTCCACAATAACTCCAGCATTGAAGTCAATCCAGTTTGGCTTTGCCGCAGCAAGATTGCTGTTTGTAGAAACCTTCATCGTCGGCACAAAAGTACCAAATGGAGTACCGCGTCCTGTCGTAAAGAGGACAATATGGCATCCTGAAGCAGCAAGAGCAGTGGAAGCCACAAGGTCATTACCGGGAGCAGACAACAAGTTCAGTCCTTTTTCCACAATCTGCTCTGCGTATGCAAGTACTCCTTTCACCGCACTTCTTCCGCACTTCTGGGTACAGCCGAGCGCCTTCTCCTCAAGTGTAGATATGCCACCTGCTTTATTGCCAGGAGAAGGATTCTCGCCAACAGGTTCACCATGACTTAAGAAATAGCTCTTAAAGTCGTTCACAAGCTTTACAGTCTTATCAAACAAGGTGCTGTCGGCACATCTATTCATCAATATGGTTTCCGCCCCAAACATTTCCGGTACTTCCGTAAGCACTGTTGTTCCGCCTTGTGCCACAATAAAATCGGAAAATACTCCGAGCAGAGGATTAGCCGTTATGCCGGAGAAACCATCCGAGCCGCCACACTTCAATCCAACCCGAAGTTCGGAAAGCGGAACCGGAGTACGCTTGTCTGCAGAAGCCACAGCATAAAGTTCACGAAGAATCTTCATACCCTCTTCCACTTCATCGCCTTCAACCTTCTGGCTCACCATAAACCGAATACGATTGTGGTCATAATCACCAAGAAGCTCCTCAAACTTATCCGGCTGATTATTCTCACATCCAAGTCCAACCACCAACACAGCACCAGCATTTGGATGCAGCACCATGTCACGCAATATGCGCCGTGTGTTCTCATGGTCATCACTCAACTGAGAGCATCCGTAGTTATGCGGGAACGACACAATCCTATCCACTCCGCTGTCCGCAAGATTGACTTCCGACCTGAGCTTCTCAGCCAGCTGATTAACCACACCATTCACACATCCTACGGTAGGAATAATCCAAACCTCATTTCGAATACCGACTTGCCCGTTTGCACGTCTGTAGCCATTGAATGTAAGATGACGATTCTCAATATCAAGAGCCGTATCCACCGGAGTATATGTATATTCCAGCAAACCCTCCAGATTTGTCTTTATATGGGCATCGTTTATAAAATCTCCACAGGCATGGCTCTCACGCAAATGCCCGATGGGATAACCATATTTTATAATATCTTCGCCCTGTTCACAGTCTTTCAATAGAAATTTGTGACCTGCCGGCACATCACTCTTCAAGACAATCTCTTTATTGTCAACAGTAACTTTATCTCCTTTCTTAAGGGGTTTTATGGCAACAGCCACATTATCCACAGGATTAATCTTAATAAAATCCATATTTGTTTCTTTTTTAAATTAAGAAAACGGAAACAACACCCCTTCAAGAAAGGCATTATTCCTCTTTCTCATGCCCTGACTACCTCGTCATGAATTTCTGTATTCTTTCGGGGTGTAGCCTGTATGTTGTTTGAAATATTTCGCAAAAAACGACTGGTTGGCAAAGTTTAGTCGATTACATATCTCCTTCACGGTATATCTTCTTCCGCGAAGCATTGACTTGGCTTCCAGAATAACATAATCATCAATCCAGTCCGTAGCATATTTCTGACTTACTTCGTGTATTACAGACGACAAATATTTCGGAGAGACAAAAAGTTTCTCCGCATAAAAAGCCACATTTCTATTTGTTCTGTAATGTTTTTCAACCTCAGAAATAAATTTCATGAAAATCTCTTCCTTTCTTGATGTTGATTTTGCAGGCTCTTTCTCTTCCTGGCAATTCTCCATCGACTGAAAGGTGTTACATTTCAATATATTAAGGAAGTTCTTTGCTATCTCAATCCTATATTTGCAGTTTTTGTCATAAAGCTTTCTTTTCATGAAACGATATATATCCAGAGTTTCCGCAAGTTCCTCCTCATTAAGTGTATTAAACGGATCGCTCATAGCATTGCGCATAAAGCGTATTCCCATCTTCACATTACCGGAATAGTCCATAAAATTTTGCGAGACGGCAATCATTGCACATACAAAATCTTCGGATATATGCTGCATCTGGAAAAAACTTCCCGTAAAAACAGTCCCCACAGTTCCGCGAACCATTTCACGTTCATGCATATTTATCATTATTTTTGCAGAACCTGCCATGCAGATGAATATGACGGACATATCTTTTATCTGAATTGAAGATTTGTCATCAGACCATCCATACGTATTGCCCGGTTCGTCAATATTATCAGAAAGGAACAGCTGCCCCTCTATTTGTGCAGAATGTTCGTCACGCGGAAAATGCGAAAGGTCTATTTTGAAAATTTTATATTCGTCCATGCTTTCCTCTTTATTTATTATATCTGACAAAGTTAGCTATTATTTAGTTAAAAAGCGAGTAAGGTAAAAAAATACCAACAAGACTGTAAGGTTTTGCAACAAATAAAATTCAAATGTCCAAAGTTGCAAATTTATAAAATCACAAGAGGTTATAAGAAGACGAAGCATAATATTTGAAACACATAAATGCCACAGACTCCGCCATCTTATAACCTTCTCCATTCCATGCCCTTATCCGTTCATACTGATAAGAAACTCTTCGTTGTTCTTGGTTCTCTCGATATGATTCATCACCGTATCCATTGCTTCCATCGGGTTCATGTCTGCAATGTGCTTCCTCAATACCCACATACGGTTCAGAGTCGTCTGATCCTGAAGCAAATCATCGCGACGAGTGCTCGATGCAGTAAGATTAACAGCAGGAAATATACGTTTGTTAGCCAATGAACGGTCAAGCTGAAGTTCCATGTTACCCGTGCCCTTAAATTCCTCGAAGATAACTTCATCCATCTTAGAACCAGTATCAATCAATGCTGTAGCGATAATTGTCAAAGAGCCTCCACCTTCTATATTTCTTGCCGCACCGAAGAATCTTTTCGGCTTATGAAGCGCATTGGCATCCACACCACCGGAAAGGACCTTTCCCGAAGCCGGACTCACCGTATTATAGGCACGTGCAAGCCTCGTTATGGAATCGAGGAATATGACCACATCATGTCCGCACTCAACCATACGCTTCGCTTTCTCAAGGACGATTCCAGCTATCTTCACATGGTTCTCAGCCGGAGCGTCAAACGTAGAAGCAACCACTTCCGCATTTACAGTACGCGCCATATCCGTGACTTCCTCCGGACGCTCGTCGATAAGCAGCATGATGAGATATGCTTCAGGGTGATTAGATGCAATAGAATTGGCTATGTCTTTCATGAGGAGAGTCTTACCGGTCTTAGGCTGTGCCACAATCAGCGCACGCTGTCCCTTACCGATAGGAGAAAAAAGATCGACAATACGTGAAGACTTGCTGTCGTTGACTCCCTTGCAAAGCTTAAACTTCTCGTTAGGGAACAGAGGAGTAAGGTATTCAAAAGGCACTCTGTCACGTACAATAGAAGGAGCGCATCCGTTTATCTGACTAATTTTCACAAGAGGGAAGAACTTCTCTCCTTCTTTTGGAGGACGTATGGTTCCTTCAACCACATCACCTGTTTTAAGTCCGAAATGTTTCACTTGCGCCTGACTTACATAGATGTCATCGGGAGAAGGCAGATAATTATAGTCTGAACTACGCAGGAATCCATATCCGTCCATGATTTCAAGCACACCAGAGACTGTCAGAATATCGCTGAAGTCGAACATCTTCTCTTTGGTCACAGACTCCGGAGCCACCGGAATGAAAGCAGGCTCGTCAGCACGAGAAGAATTAAACGAGCGATGTTCCTCTTCAAACTTATTGAAGAAGTCCATTGGACTGACATCTACAGCCTCTTCATTAGGAATATCTTCAAGGATTATAAAATCAGAGCCATCATCAAAATTACAGCCTCCGAGAGGAACCTTATTAATTATAGTCTCCTCTTTCCGACCTTCACTTGGCACATAGGCAGCTTCCGGCACCACACTTCCAATACTGTCCTTCTCTTCTCTGTCTTCTTCCTGCTGCAAGCTACCGGTATTTTCCGATGTTTCATGAACCGCATCAACAGATTCAGAATCCACCTGTTCAAGCTTTGTCTGAGCCACCTCTGGCTCTGTGCCCTTCTTCTCCTGCTCCTCACGTTCTATCGTCTTACGGTTCTTGCTTCCGGGCTTACGTCCGCGTTTCTTCGGTGCAGGAGCTTCCTCATTTCCCATCCGGCTGTCCGCAGCTTCATCCTGCTCCGTCTCAACATTACCGGACATCTGTGAAAGCATATTCTTCTCCTCTTCGGAAAGGTCTGCAAACAAAGAATCATCCTTCGTTATCTTCATCGGTTTATCTATTTTCTTTGCATTCAACTGATTGGCAGTATAAACCCTATCTACATTCTTAACACTGATTCTTGAGCGTTTACGCGCAGCCTGCTTATCTCCTCCCTTTGTTGAGGCATAAGCATCCGCCTGTGTATCAATAATTCTAAATGTAAGTTCGTTTTTATCCAAGCCGGCATATCCGGCAACACCCATTTCTTCTGCTATACTTTGAAGTTCAGAGATGTCTTTCTCGTTTAACTGTTCTAAATTATACATATAATGTGATATGATTATTCCTCCTTATAAAGTTCTAAACTGTACCAAAGGCAAGCTATTTGCCCATAGAAAAGATATACAGAGAAGTTCTAATATATTTAAAACAACAAACATAGGAAAGGGAGTACACCCGCCTTGTGTCCATTCCATATTAAGTTTACAGCTAAAAGAAGGAAGTTTATATTATTTGGGGAATTATAAAGCATTATTCAATGCTCCATAAAGACAAATAGTCTTCAAATATTTTTGCAAAAGTAATTAAAACAATCTAATTATCGGCAGTTTTTACCAAAAAAAATGTTATAAATTTCTTTTTTTAGATTTCTCCTCCCACAATTTTCTCATCCGACAACTGTGGCAACGACACGTCTGCTTCCGGCATAATTGCGAAATTCACACAGATATATGCCCTGCCATGTCCCAAGGTTAAGCTTCCCGTCCGTAATCGGAATCGTAAGAGAAAGCCCTGTAATAGTACTTTTTGCATGAGCCGGCATATCGTCATCGCCCTCAAGAACATGGCTGTAATAAGGCTCACGTTCCCGAACAAGACGGTTGAATATAGCTTCCATATCTGTTCTGACATCGGGATCCGCATTCTCGTTGATGGATAAGGCTGCACTCGTATGCTTTATGAAGAGATTAAGAAGCCCCACCTCCGGAAGTACCGGTAAGTTTGAAAGAATTTCATCTGTAACAAGATGGAAACCACGTCTGTAAGGACGCAACTTAAATTCTGTCTGACGAATCATTATTCTATGTTTTTTACAAACTGTTTTTGTTACTGCTGACGCATCATTATGCCCTTTTCTTGCCCGCATACCCTAATATATACATGCAGAAAAGGATTCGTCCGCATTAAAGACTTTTATTTATCTGTTCGATATATTCAAGCAGTTCATCACGGCCTTTTCTTGCTGTGGAACTGGTAACAAAATAAGGAGGCAGTTCTTCCCATTGCTCTTTCAGCACATCCAGATAACGCTGCACATTCAAAGAGTTTTTGGAATTGCTCTGCTTATCGGCTTTTGTGAACACGATAGAAAAAGGCACACCGTTCTCACCAAGGAAAGTAAAAAACTCCAAATCCTTCTTCTGAGGCTCATGCCTTATGTCTATCAGCACAAACAAACAAGTGAGTTGTTCACGATCCAACACATAATAGGAAATGAGATTCCACAATTTTTCCATTTCCTTCTTGCCTCTCTGCGCATACCCATAGCCCGGAAGGTCAACAAGATACCACTCCTTGTTAATGAGAAAATGATTAATCAGCATGGTCTTTCCCGGAGTACTCGATGTCATAGCAAGTTTATTGCGTTCTGTGAGCATATTTATAAGGCTCGACTTGCCCACATTCGAGCGTCCAATGAAAGCATATTCCGGCAAGTCAGTCTGCGGACACATATCTACACGCGGATTGCTGCATTTAAATTCGGCACTCTTTATTATCATATTTCCACTTATTTTATAATATTTTTATTCTTTCACAACAAAAATGATATCAGCAAGACTCTTATAAGTTGTCTTGTTGAATGTGAAACAAACCTTCTTCAAAGAATGTGCATTGAATCCATTGAGATAGTCATTTACTTTGGGTTCTATCAAAGAGAATGCTCGCTTCATTTTCCACGATTGGCTCATATCTACAGAGTCAACGAGAACAACAAATAAACGGTTCTCAGAGCCAAACAAACGTGGACTTTGATACTCGTAAAACCATTTCATTAAACTTTCCGGATTATTTCGGGCCTCATCAACAATATGTTTTCTTGCTGCTATAAGTTGCCCAATCACTTCCAGATGTCCATGATTTTCAAGCTCCTCTCTAAGAAAATTATATTGTTTTGAGTCAGGAAGATTTTTATCAGGCAAAATATTAAATAACTTAGCTTGATGCTTAAGCCATGTAAGTTCAGAATTGCCTAAAATTTCCTTTAATTTACCCTGCATGTAAGCTTCCGGGAAGTATGTAACTTTCAAATCTACAGGATTGTTGTCAATAAAGAAGTCAACACTCTTTATCTCGCCAACAGCAGACAAAACACGTCTGTGTTTCTTGAATATTGATTCAATAAGATAAGAAGTCCAGTTGTTGTACCAACTTGTTTGAACAAACTTCCAAGCATTTGTAGCTATGACATCTGCCTTACTTTTTAATGCGTCAAAGTCACTTATCACTTTGACATATCTTCTAACAAAATATTGGTCTAACGAGTTTTCTTGATCGCCTCCCCATTCATAGTTGTCAATCTGTCGTAATCCACTCTTCAGTTTTTCTTCATCAATACCCATTGTGTGATACCACTCGTTGTTTCTGTCACGTAAGTAGGTATCAAGCATATCCATACCGTCAGGAGTGTTCTCCATCACAGAAAACAGCTCTGCAAACAGGTCATTAATTTTTGTCGATTTAAGTTCGATACCGTTTTTCTCAATAAACTGCTTTATCTGTTTTCCTCGACATACAGCCCTAACTTTCAAGTACAACAACGCGTTCTCATTGTTATTGAAAGCATATAGATTCTGTGCACGGAACTCTTTATCCCATTTCTCAAAATTTTTCATATTAAAATAAAGCCTATCAGTCTTGCTTAATACTCCATTGTCCATCTTCTCCGATTTGGAATTTTTTGTTCAATATCATGAATACATCAACATTACCAATGATAATCATGCTCCGTAGAATCCATTCCATTATAGCCATCATTATTCCATTAGTATCTGTCACACCATTTAGAATCGTTTCCGTTATGAAATCACTAACAATATTTGTAAATTGCTGATCATCACAAATGTGAAAACAAGCAGGATTGGGATTTTTACGGAATGTCACAAGAACATCACCTTTTATTGACTTCACTCGGTTTAACTGTCTTGGTGGGTAGGTTTTTTGTTCTAACCACTCATAATCAACAACATTAAAGTTATTAAATACACATGCATTGCTTACAGCCTTCCATTCCAATCCTGATAAAGAATGAAATGTCAACGAGAAATGCTTGTTGTCTTTTAAGACTCTTCGAATCTCAGAAAAAGCAGAACTTATATCATTTTCAAAAGTTTCAATATTCTTTTGACGTTGATTACTATCAGAGATTACTATTTCTTGTTGGTAATCAGGAATTAATTTAAGCCATGAGTTCCAAATAACACTTTGTTCGAAGTACGGCACACTATCACCATAAGGCGGATCAGTAAATACATAATCCACAGATTTATCAGGAAGTTGCAGGCTTTTCGCATCAAAATTAGTAATTCTATAAGTTGATTGTATCAATCCTGTGAGTAAATCACCAGAAAGAGCATTTAAATAGTCTTCTTTCCCTTTAATAGCCTTTTTTATGCGATTTTCATAATAATGCAAAACATTATTTTCTATGTAGGTTTCGCCTATGTAGAATCCCGTCATCCATGCCCCTTGAGAAAGTGTTCCTCGACTTTTTATAGGAGGAACAAGTTTTGAACAATTTGCCAAATTTGCAGTGAAAGCAATAAGAAACAAATCCTTAACTGAACCTGTCGCATATAGTTCTATCAATGACAGCAATTTTGCATGACAAGCAAGAGTTCTTTTGGTGAAAAGATTTTCAACTGTCATATTAGGATGAGCTGATATTCTTGAATTTTCAATTATAGTAACCATTGGATACCAATCATCCACAACATAATTATCCTCATAAATACAGAATTCTCTGGCTAAATATTCCGGAATATCTTTTATTAAGGTCTTTTTGCCATCCTTAAAAGTGAATTGGATTGGCAATCCTTCCTTACTCCTTAAAACTGATATAGGAAGATACTTAATGCCGTCAATGGTAATTTGATACCACTGTTCCACATAAGCTGATAGTTCTTTTTTTATCTTCTCCCATAACTTCTTAACCTTAGAGATGCTAACATCTGTAGAAAATAAATTATGAGCAATAAAATTTGCAATAGGATTTAAATCATTAACTATTACATTTCTATTTTTAAGATATGCCTCACAACAGAACACACCATAACCCGAAAAGGGATCTATTATCGTATCTCCAGGTTTGGTGTATTTGTCAACTAAAGGACTAATACCAGAGGCAGGCTTTTTACCCCAGTATTTGTGCATGAAATATCGTGGCGCAGTTGTTTCACTACTCATTAGTTAATTCTTGTTTTAATTTGAAGCAAAGTTATATAACTACGTATATTCTAACTATTGTTTTTTATATTCATCTATATATAGTGGTCAAAGTTCCACAAATATATGTCAGTCTGACAAAAGGAGCGAATCTGTGTCCATCCAACAGACAACTCCGTTTTTCATATCTCACTCAATTCAAGCCAGCGCATCGACTTCTCATCAAGTTCATCATTGAGCAGCGGCAAACGTTTGGACAATTCGGTGATTTTCTCCACTGAGAGGCTGCCGGAACACAAGGCTGCTTCAATATCCTTCTTTTCAGCCTCCAGACGTTCAATGTCAATCTCCAGCTGTTCCATTTCCTTCCTCTCCTTGAATGTCAGTCGCCTCTTGCGTTCCGTAGCACTGCGTCGCTGCACCTCCACCGGTTCGGAAGGCTTACTCTTCTCCTGCATCTTTTCCGCCTCCCTCTTGTCTGCCAATACCTTCCACTCACGATATTGAGTGTAGTTTCCGGGGAAATCGCGTATATCACCTTCACCACGGAAGACAAGCAGATGGTCCACCACCTTATCCATGAAATAGCGGTCGTGGCTCACCACAATCAGACATCCGCGGAAATCCTTCAAATATTCCTCCAAAATCTGCAACGTGACAATATCAAGGTCATTGGTAGGTTCATCGAGAACAAGGAAGTTCGGAGAGCGCATCAAAACCGTACACAGATACAACCTCCTGCGTTCACCTCCACTAAGTTTACTGATGTAGTTATACTGCGTCTCAGGCGGAAAAAGGAAATGCTGCAAGAACTGACTGGCGGTAAGCCTCTCTCCTTTGCCCATTTCGACATATTCGGCAATTTCGCGTACAGCATCTATCACCTTCTTTCCGTCGTCGAAACGCATTCCTTCCTGCGAATAGTATCCGAAACGCACTGTCTCCCCGACATCAATAGAACCGGAATCATACGACTCCACTCCCATCAACATCTTTATGAAAGTAGATTTTCCCGTACCATTGTTGCCGACAATGCCCATTTTCTCATAGCGCGAAAACACATAATTGAAGTTGTTCAATATCACTTTCTCACCAAACGACTTGCAGACACCGGAAGCCTCGAAGATTTTGCTCCCTATATACGTGGAGTCCATCTTCAGTTGCACATTACTGCTGTCTATCCTGCGCTTCGCCACCTTCTCAAGCTCATAGAAGGCATCTTCCCTGTATTTTGCCTTATGACCGCGCGCCTGCGGCATACGGCGCATCCATTCCAGTTCGGTACGGTAAAGATTGTTGGCGCGCTGAATCTCCTGATTGAGATTATCTATGCGCTCCTGCCTCTTGTCGAGATACAGACTGTAATTGCCGTTATACGTATATATCCTCGAATCATCCATTTCAATGATGGACGAACAAATGCGATCAAGAAAATAACGGTCATGAGTAACCATCAGCAGACTCATTGTCGTCCGACTCAAATAGTTCTCAAGCCATTCTATCATTTCAAGATCAAGATGATTGGTCGGCTCATCAAGTATAAGCATATCCGGCTCTGAAATCAGCACATTGGCAAGTGCCACACGCTTTATCTGACCTCCGGATAGCTGAGAAATCTTCTGGTCGAAATCACGAATCTTCAGACGGCTGAGAATCTGCTTGACCTTGCGCTCATAGTCCCAAGCCTTCAGACGCTCCATCTCCGAAAGAATCTCGTCAAGACCTTCTGCCGCATCACCCGCCGCCATACACTGCTCGTACCGCCTGATAAGCTCTGTCACTTCATTGCCGTGCCAGAAGCAAGCCTCTATCACGGACAAATCGCCGGGATAAGAAGGAGACTGCTCCAAATAGCCCACTTTCAAATCACGTCTGAAAATGATGTCGCCCCCTTCATAGCCCTCCACACCGGCAATAATCGACAACAAAGTCGATTTTCCGGTACCGTTTTTGGCTATCAGCCCTATGTGCTCCCTTTCTCCCACAGTGAACGAGATGTCCTCAAAGAGAGTACGGTCGCCTATACGCTTCGTAAGTTTAAGAACCTCAAGATATGGAGTGTTTGTAGCCATATTCTGTATTGTTATCTGCCCATAGCAATACCGTCCTCTTTTCATGACAGGAACAAGCATTGCATGTCGTTCTGAAATATATCAATGTTATATGGAAAATTCCTGCCGGATGCAATAATCCCTCACTTGAAAGGGACACATCATGCCGCATCACTTGCAGTAATATTTACAAGAACAAGCACGCATCACTGAATAGCAAAGTGCCTGTGATTCTGCAAAAGTAATTATTTTTTACCATACACGCAAATACTGCATAGCAACTTGTTCTTTTGGGGCTAAAATTTATCTCCATAACAAAAATTTTTATATACATTTTTTTGCAATTTTATTTTCCGACAAAAAGATAGCATATTTAGCACTTTTGATTCAAATGCACCGGTTTTACATCAAAATACTTTCTTTTTGATTTTATCAAATGTTAAAAATTCAAGTCCTCTGGAACGCTTCAAAATGAAGCTCACTGAAC
>X363_Desmarests_Spiny_Pocket_Mouse__coassemble_1022_pt1 | contig 12081 bp, 7 predicted proteins | sample X363_Desmarests_Spiny_Pocket_Mouse__metabat2_low_PE_006 | metagenome-assembled genome bin X363_Desmarests_Spiny_Pocket_Mouse
TTTTTCAACGAAACCTCCTCTCGCTCGAAAAAAGCCCGAAAAATCGCGTTTTTTTGCAAATAGAATGTTAAAATTTCAGAGTAGCAAAAAGACAGCAATACGCCGCTAATAATTTCCATTTGTCGCTATTTAAGGAGTTTTAATAACAGACAAATTACTCCAAAAGTAGTAAAAACATATATATATTTAGTGGTGTGGATGTATTCAACGGAAGCCTGTTGAATACATCCACACCGCTAAAAAAATAGTTCTCAATGTTCTTCTGTCTGTTTCATCGCCTTCATAGGGCATTTCTTGACACATTTGCCACATTCGATGCAAAGGTTATAGTCTATCACTGGAAACCCTTCGGCATTCTGTGAAATAGCTCCTACAGGACACGCTTTGATAAGTGGGCAAACGTGATCATGCGGACAGATATTCTTATCTACTTGTATCATAGCTTTACTTTTTTGTTGGCAAATTTAAGACAAAAGCCTTGTACTACAAAATAGATTTCACTTATCTTTGCATTGGAAAGAAATCAGATAACAACCCTGATTCTTTATATCCGAGAAAAATAAATATAAAAGAAAAAAACAGATGGCACATAAACAATTTTTCCGTTCTCTCCCGCAAAAGGGATTTCCATTGTATTGGATACTGTTAGTATATCTCATCGTCGGCTATTTCTATCCCATAATCGGTTTCCTTGCCATCATCTGCATGATTGCGCCGGTTGCATTTGCCGTGCGCAAGGGACGCTGGTGGTGCGGCAATGCTTGCCCGAGAGGAAACTTTTATGACAAGGTGCTGGCAAAATACTCACCCTACAAGCCTATCCCTGCATTTGTACGCAGCAAAGGATTCCGCATCTTTATGGTGATGTTTATCTTCACCATGTTCGGCATACAGATGTACCGGGCTTGGGGCGACTGGGAAGCTATGGGACGAGTTTTCTGGACAATCATCCTGATAACTACGATTGTGGGCATTGTACTTTCATTTATTTACGCACCACGCACATGGTGCTCGTTCTGCCCTATGGGAACATTGTCATCATGGGTGACACCACGCAGCGGCAAACTGCCTAAGAACTACCGCCGCATATTTGTAAACGAAAGGTGTACAACCAAATGCAAGCTCTGTTCCGCCGTGTGCCCAATGCAACTGAAACCGTATGAGAGCAGAAACGAGGCAGAAGGATTTCTTCATCCTGATTGCCTCAAATGCGGACGTTGTGTCAATGGGTGTCCACTGAAAGTTCCAGAAATGAGGTCATAAGCTATTCTATATGTCATAACAGAGCGTATAACAAAAAGGTTATTGGGCACAGAACCTGCTATATTTTAGTATTATTATGCTTGGCTGAGAGGGATTATAGAATTGAAATCCGCATTGTACAGTCAATCATGACATGGAAAGCCAAAGATGCACAAAAGAACGCGCCGGAAACAGCAGCCCTGTTAGCTGATTGGTTTTATCCGTGTAATAATAAGTAAACAGGTAAATACGATAAACAACAGTGATATAATTTATATAGCGATAAAAATCCCAAATATGGTAGAGTATAAAGACGTAATTAATAATATCTGTAAAAATATTCATACAGGACTCATTGATTTTGACGAGCCACGTAGCGAGGCATCTATGCCTACTATGGCATCATCTGAATTTATAACAAACAAGCAACAGGGAGATTGGGCAGAAGATGTTATTTTCAGAGCTATTAATGACAACTCAGATAACATTGTAGCTGTCAGATATGGAAAATCAGACGATTTGGTAGCCGGCGATATCGGTTTTGAACAGTTTTTCAATGACTACCAAAACGAGTTGGACACAATAGGCAAGAGACCAGACATTCTCTTATTCAACAAGGCTGATTTTGATGAGCAGCTTGGTTATGATATAAGTTCAAGAAAGAGTAGCGACATAGAAGATTATGTAACTAAAGCTGTTGCAGGTATTGAAGTGCGTTCAAGTGCATTTTTGATTAATAAATATACAGAAGAAGCCAATAGAACTATCCGTGAAAATACAAATAGAGCTGTAGAATTAAAGAATGAAGTATTGTTGGGTTATATCGACTTGCTAAAACAAAAGCGTCCTGAACTTATCGATATATTACAACAGTTAAATGAGACTTCTGTGAGGACTATTGACTTCAAGACTACTTCATGGCGCTCATCACAACGCTTACAAGAATTGTCTTCAAAACTTTCAGAGATAAAGAAATGCCTAAAAGCAATTCAGAAAAGAAACTCTCTATCAATCACTCCTAAAGTAGAGGATCTTAAGGTTGTTCGCAAGTGGATTATGACATACAATGTTCCACACTTTTATGTACAAGTATTCTTTGACAGGATTTACGGCATCTCTTTCAAACATATTTTGGAACTTGTTTCTAACCCCGACTTAGAAGACATCAAGTATTTCATTGAGCAAGATACAAAGAATCAGAATAAGACAACTATCAAAATACCGTCCCAAGATGGAGTTTGCCTTGCACAAGCAGTAACCGAACCCAATCACCATAGTGTGCGAAAAGAATTAAATAAAGGACGATTACTTTTCTATGTAAAGTTTGATGGCGGAGAAGCTTTCATTGATAAACAGAACTTTGATTCTTTATTTGATTGCAGTTTATGATAACAGAAAAAGAGTACATCAAGAAAGTACCCCTTGCTCACAGAAAGAAATATGCACAATTTTTTACACCGGAACAGATTTCCGACTTTATGGCATCATGGGTACTTAAAGGGAAAAGAGGCAAAGTGGATATACTTGAACCAGCGTTTGGCTTAGGTATGTTCAGCAGATCCATGTATAAGCTGAACCCACAAATACGAGTTGTAGGATATGATATTGACAAGACTATTTATACATACGCAAACGATAATTTTGTCAACTCTAAGTATGATATCAAAATAAACAATGAAAACTATCTGACCGCCTCATGGTCGGAAAAATTTGATGGTATCATTTGTAATCCTCCATACTTCAAGTTTCACGACTATGATAATGCAACTCTTGTACCAATCGTCAACAGCAAGCTGCATATTCACCTTAACGGATTTACTAATATTTACACGTTGTTTCTTCTAAAATCAATTTTTCAGATGAAAAAAGGTGGTAGAATGGCATACATTATACCATCTGAATTTTTAAACTCCGACTACGGTGTAGAAGTTAAACGTACTCTCTTGCAGAGTGGTGTATTAAGACATGTTATCATCGTTGACTTTACACAATGTGCTTTTGATGATGCCTTAACGACTGCATGTATCCTCTTGTGTGAGAATAATGAAGGCTCCAACGATATACATTTCTCAAATATAGATAATGTTGCAAAGCTGGATTCTTCTTTGACAGAATACACAACATTTGCTTCCTGCCAGTTAAACCCGGAAGTTAAATGGAAACAGTATTATGAGAATACACGGTCATCTAAATATAATCGTTTAGTGCCTTTCTCAACATTTGCTAAGGTTTCTCGTGGAATTGCAACAGGTGCCAACGACTACTTCACATTTAAGGAATCAAAAATTGACACATACAATCTCCCAGAAAACTCTTTCCGCCGTTGTATTTGTCATGCTACAGATGTACAAACTCCAATATTTACAGAAACTGATTTTATGAATCTTTCAAACAAAGACAAAGCTGTATATCTGTTTAATGGCTGTGCCAATGAGAATGACCCCCACGTACAATATTATATAAGCCTAGGCAAAAAAGTTGGAGCAGACAAAAAACATTTGACATCCAAACGTAGTCCATGGTATGCACTTGAAAATAGACAACCATCGCCTATTTGGGTGTCCGTGTTTAATAGAAATGGATTACGCTTTGTTCGGAATAAAGCAGGAGTATATAATCTAACAACATTCCATTGTGTCTATAACATTGGAGAAATAGATACAGACATTCTTTTTGCATATCTTGTCACCAACGTAGCCAAAGAAATATTCTTGGATAATTCTCGCCAGTATGGTAATGGTCTGATTAAGTTTGAACCAAACGATCTGAATAAAGGTTCTGTAGTAGATTTAAGAATGCTAACAACAGAAGAAAAATCTTTTATCCTCAAGGCTTCCAACAAATTACAGTACTATGGCTACGTATGCAATCAGACAATTTCTATTCTTGATGATTTCTTTAAAACAAAATTCACTGGTGGGTTAACAGATTTACTCTATTATTCTGATAGACTTGAACGATTGGTTGCGGAGAAGCAAATTGCAAAAGAGACAAAAGTAAAACCTAAACGAATAAAGCAACTCAACTTCTCAAACTAACCAACTCTACAACTTCATTCCATATTTGAACAGTAAAAGCATCTGTAACCTATACTTAGAAACTGATTGAATTTACTATTTTTGTTTGTGAAAACGATTTATTACCCAACAGCAATAAGAAAAACAGCTTACTATCATTGAATATATATGTCTATATGGAGCAAACTCATAGGAATCAGAAACACCAAGGACACAAGTAATGTCGTCGGCAATGATACTTCGTCCGCACCATACGATGCCTCACACTACGCTATTGTGGATATAGAAGTGGGGCTAAAAGGACATAGAATCCAAGACATCGGAGCACTCCGCTATGACGGTGCCACTTTTCACAAAGCATCGAAAGAGGAACTGTTCGAGTTTCTGGATGACACAGATTATATATGCGGGCATAACATTATTCACCATGATGCCAAATATCTGTTTGCAGATAGAACATGCCGACAGATTCTGGTCGATACACTCTATGTCTCACCTCTATTATTTCCGGAGCGTCCTTATCACCGACTTGTAAAAGACGACAAGCTGGTAAGCGATCAGATGAACAATCCTGTGAACGATTGCGAAAAAGCAAAAGATTTGTTGCTGGACGAAATGGCGCGCTGGAAAACATTGCCGGATGGAAAGCGCAGACTGTTTGCATCGCTACTGAAAGGACAGAAGGAGTTTGAGGGATTTCTGAGCATGATGGGTGCGGAGTACATCAGCGAAGGTCTGCCGGAACTAATAAAGGAGCTTTACAAGGATAAGATCTGTCACCATGCAGAACTCGACATGGTGATTCAACGATATCCTTGCGAATTGGCATACGCTTTGGCTCTTATCGACACAACCGACTATCGTTCTATTACTCCCGGATGGGTGCTTTACAATTATCCCAATGTAGAGTTCGTTGTGAAGCTCCTCCGACACACTCGTTGCCACACAGGATGTGACTACTGCAACACCCAGCTGGACGTACTTTTCAACTTAAATGTATTTTTTGGATATAAACAATTCCGCACCTACGAGGGCGAACCGCTCCAAGAACAGGCCGCCCGGGCAGCAGTGAACGGCAAATCACTGTTGGCAATCTTTCCAACCGGGGGCGGCAAATCGCTTACATTCCAATTGCCTGCGCTCATGGCGGGTCGTTCTGTACACGGACTTACAGTGGTCATTTCACCGTTGCAGTCATTGATGAAAGACCAAATAGATAATCTCACTGACAGAGGTATCACGGATGCAGTAACAATTAACGGTCTGCTCGACCCCATCACAAGAGCACAAGCAATACAAAGGGTTCAGGACGGAGAAGCCTCGCTTTTGTATATATCTCCCGAGATGCTTCGCTCGAAAACCATAGAAAGAATTCTGATGGCACGTCACGTAGTGAGATTTGTGATAGACGAGGCGCATTGCTTTTCTTCATGGGGACAGGATTTCAGAGTGGATTATCTCTACATAGGCAAATTCATCCGGGAGTATGAGGAGAAGAAGAAATGCAAAAACCCTATACCGGTATCTTGCTTCACGGCTACGGCAAAACAGAAAGTGGTGCAAGACATTTGCGACTATTTCAGGCAGACATTGAATGTTGATTTAGAATTGTTCGCATCAAAAGCATCAAGAACGAACCTGCACTATTCTGTCATACATACAGATTGCGATGATGACAAATATTTGATATTGAGGGAACTGATAGCTGAGTCAGACTGTCCGGCGATTGTGTATGTCTCACGCACTAAACGGACAAAGGAACTGGCAAGCAGATTAACCCGGGATGGCTATAAAGCATTACCGTTCAACGGCAAAATGGAGTCTGACGAAAAGATTGCCAACCAAGACTCTTTCATGAATGACCAAGTACGCATTATCGTGGCTACATCAGCTTTCGGAATGGGAGTTGACAAGAAAGATGTCGGTCTTGTTGTACACTATGATATTTCCGACTCGCTGGAGAACTATGTTCAAGAAGCTGGAAGAGCCGGTCGTGACCCCGCCCTCAGTGCACGTTGCTATGTGCTCTACAATGACAATGATTTGGATAAACATTTCATATTACAGAACCAGACAAAGTTAAGTATCAGTGAGATACAACAAGTATGGAAAGCCATAAAAGACCTGACCAAACAACGCATGGAAGTCAGCTGTTCTGCACTGGAAATTGCCCGACAAGCAGGATGGAACGACTCGGTATCCGACATTGAGACGCGTGTACGGACAGCCTTGGCAGCTTTGGAGCAAAGCGGATATCTGGTGAGAGGAAACAATGTGCCTCACGTATATGCCACCGGCATTACAGTAAAAAACATGGACGAGGCAAGGAAGCGCATCTCTGCATCGCTGCTTTTCGAAAGCGACGAGATTGAAAAAGCTGTACGAGTCATCAAATCGCTGATTTCTCAAAAGTATGTGTCAAAAGCCCAAGATGCCGAAGCTGAATCGCGAATTGACTATCTGGCAGATATACTGGGACTGAGTAAAAGAGAAGTAATCTCGGTAGTGGAACGGATGCGGCAGGAAGGCATATTGGCTGACAGCAGAGATATATCTGCCTATCTGTTGGATGCCGGCGACTCGGAACGAAAATCGCGAATGCACCTCGAACGTTTTGCAAAACTTGAACAATACATTCTCAGCCATATACCCGATGAGTCTCTTCGAATTTCATACAAACAACCGAATGATGATGCAGTAAATAAAGGTATCAACACATCAAGAGAAAAAGATATACGGACACTACTCTATTTCCTCACTATTAAAGGATATACCCGCAAGAAAGAAGATGCGAACAGCAATATGGAGATAAGTCGTTTGACAGATATGGAATCGACCATCAAGCGTTTTGAGAAACGGCTGGAAATAAGTCGTTTCATAGTGGAATGGTTGTACAAACTGGTTGCTGATGCAGAAAGAGAGAACTCAGAGAACAAAGCAGTTCAGTTCTCTGTGGTAGAACTGCTAAACCAAATAAAATCAAACCCTCAATCTCTTTTCAGCGGACTTAATGACATACAGCTGGAAGATGTGGAAGAAGCACTTCTGTATATGTCAAAAATCGGCGCACTAAAACTTGAAGGAGGTTTTCTGGTGCTTTATAATGCCATGAACATCCAAAGGATAAAAGACAATAAGTCGAGATACAAGCAAGAAGACTACCGGATGCTCAATGAATTTTACAAGCAGAAAATTCAGCAAATTCATATCGTAGGCGAATATGCCAACCTGATGGTGAGGGATTACAATGCAGCCTTACAATATGTACAGGACTATTTCCAAATGGACTACAAGAAGTTCGTGACAAAATACTTTAAGGGGGAAAAAGAGAAAGAGATACAACGCAATCTGACCCCTCAAAAGTACAAACAACTGTTCGGACAGTTGTCCAAACGTCAGATGGAAATTATTTCAGACAAAGACTCACACTGTATCGTAGTGGCAGCAGGTCCGGGCAGCGGAAAAACACGGGTGTTAGTCCATAAGCTCGCCTCACTGCTATTGCTTGAAGACGTAAAGCACGAACAGCTTCTGATGCTGACATTTTCAAGAGCGGCGGCTACAGAGTTCAAACAGCGGCTCATGGCACTGATAGGCAATGCTGCCCACTTTGTTGAAATCAAAACATTCCACTCCTATTGTTTTGACCTTTTAGGACGAGTAGGAAACCTTGAAGATGCCAAGGATGTTGTGGCAGAAGCTGCCAAGATGATTGACCGGGGAGAAGTGGAACCAAACAAAATAGGCAAAACGGTGTTGGTCATAGACGAAGCTCAAGACATGAGTGCAGAAGAATATGCACTTGTAAAAGCTCTTATAACCAACAATGAAGAAATGCGTGTAATTGCAGTGGGAGACGACGACCAGAACATCTATGACTTCCGTGGCTCTGATTCTGGATATATGTATCAACTGGCACAGGAAAGTGGAAGCAGATTCATAGAGATGACTGAGAATTATCGCAGTGCGCACCACCCTGTGGCTTTCGCCAATGAATTTCTGAGGTTCATTGACAAAAGGATGAAAAAAACACCTATCCTTTCCATGAAAGAGGAAGTAGGCAGAGTTGAAGTGACCTATCACCAATCAAAGTACATGTATCAACCACTCGTTGAGAAACTACTTCTTCACAAGAAAGTTGGTACTTCGTGTGTGCTTACCCAAACTAACGAAGAGGCTGTAATTCTGACAGCTCTCCTGCGAAAACATGGCATAAACAGCAAACTGATACAGTCAATGGAAGGTTTACGCTTTTGGAACATCGCTGAAATGAGATTTTTCTTAAAGTACATAGAAAAAAGAGCAAAGACTCCATTGATTCAGGAAGAGCTGTGGGAGGGAGCAAAACATGCAACTTTCTCCGCTTATGATAGAAGTACGAGTCTGATTTATGTAAAACGCTGTATAGAGCAATTTGAACAAACGAACAAGTCTAAATATTTCAGCGATTTTAAGGAGTTTGTATTTGAGTCCTCGGTAGAAGACTTCTGCGACATTTCTGAAACAGACGTAGCAGTATCGACTATCCATAAGGCAAAAGGCAGAGAGTTTGATGACGTGTATATGCTTATCTCCGACAGTTATTCAAAAGACGCTCACTTAATGCGCCGATACTATGTAGGAATTACCCGAGCAAAGAACCGTCTGTTTATACACACAAACAGCAATTGCTTTAACCACTTAAGTACAGACCGATATTTTGTAGATTCACAGCAATATGATATGCCCGAAGAAGTTGTCTTACAGCTCTCTCATAAAGATGTTTATTTAGGATTCTTCAAAGAGCGCAAGCAAGAGGTTCTGGCACTAAGAGGAGGAGATTCTTTAATCTATAACAACTTCATTTTGTACAGCCCATCAACCAATAAACCGGTAGCGAAACTGTCATTAAAAATGCAAGAAACATTATTGGAGTGGGAAAAAAGAGGGTATAAGGTAAAATCCGTATCTGTACGGTTCATCGTGGCATGGAAAGCCAAAGATGCACAAAAGAACGAACCGGAAACAGCAGTCCTGTTAGCCGATTTGGTTCTATCCATGTAATAAATAATAATCAAATAGAAGGTGCACCCAAATTTTCTTCTGTGGTTGCTGTACAATATAAGAGAACAGTATGGTGTCCGGTAAAACTCCTTGATGAGTTTTACATCCACAAGTTTACCGGACACCGAAAACCTTCAAACAACAGACATAGAGACAAGATATGACTTACCAAAGATTACCCCAAGAGTTTTCTTCTTCGTGCATTCCTCCGCCACGTCCTTTAGAAAGCACTTCCATTTCACTGTCAGCCTCTTCGTCACCGATTCCTATAAACCTTTCCGATGCAGCAATAATACCTTGAAACTCAATATCAACTACATCTACTGTAGGCTTAACATATTCCTTCTTTTTCATAATACGATTTTATTAACGATTTATTTTACAAATATCTTCTTTATATCCCCATTGGACTTTCTTACAATGTTTACTCCTCTCTCCGGAACAGACAACCTCACTCCATAAATATTGTAATATTCCTCCACAACAAACGTTCCGTCTTCTACTGCATCTTGGAGACCGTCAATCTCGCTCCGATCTACAATCTTCAGTGTGAAAAGATTAGCAGTCAGAGATACAGCTGTCATATATGCCCTAAAAGGATTTATTGTAGGTTCTTTTCCTTCTGCAACAATATAGAATGCCGGCTCATTATCATGCATTTGCAAAACATAATTTTTTGCTTCTACATTTTGTCGAGAATAGACACCTTTCAGTATCCCATTCGCCATACTCCCATCCGCAGATATGGAAACATCTGTCGCAGAGAAGGTATATTCTCCTTGTTCACCTTTAAGAAGAACCGGCTTGTCAGCTTCCAACATATCCACTTCTACTCCTATAATCTCTTTTCCTTTTATAGATTCCAATTTATAGGCTGTAAGACCATCTGGAACTGAACAGGCAAAAGGAAGACATAGGGTAGCATATCCGGCAGCAGAAATGGTTGTTGTATAGGTTACTTCGTTGGCAACAAAATAGAAAGGAGGGCGAAAAGCATATCCATTATGTAAGACAAGTTTCTGACAGACATAACCTTCACCGTTCTTAACAATCACATTGTCTTCCCCTTCTTCGTTCTTATCCTTTATCATCAATGTATTGGGGCTTAATATTTTCCGAGAACTGACATCATCAATGCAAGCTCTTAAATCTATACTTGTAGCATTAGCATCAGAAAAGACAAAATCCAATTCTGTATCTTTGAATCCACTTCCAGCCACAATATATCCGTATGGCGAAGAACTATCCCTGCAAATAACTTTTGTAGGTTCTTTCATACCATTCATGCCCCAATAACTCTCAATCAGACCATACGAATAAAATTCTTTTCCAAAGTTATGACGATTATCATATAAGTTAAGTACAGACTTCGTATCATCAGACAATTTAATCGGAATATACCGTTCCCCTACAGTATCAAAATGTCTAATACCTAAAGTATTCCATTTATTAGTTCCATTATCATCCGGCTTAATTTCAGCTGTCAACTTTCCACCCTCTCCTATATACCCGACAATATAGCCTTTTATCCATACATTTTTGGTCGGAAGCTTTGAAAAGTTGTTTACTTCATCATAAGTATATGGAAGTTCAAAAGTTCCATTTAATTCTTGTTCTAAAATCGTGATGACAACAGAAGTTTCTTGACTCATTACACCATCTGCATTAACAGCTATTGCTTTTATGGTGGTAGTCTCAGAAACAACAAAAGGTTTCTCATAAACGAGAGAAGAAGTCGAAGGAGAGGAACCATCCGTAGTATAATAGATTGTGCAACCGTCTTCTGCCTCAATAGCAACCGTCTGAGCATCATAATAGTTTCCTGTATTCGGAGATATTGTAGGTTTCTCAACAGTTATAACCGGATCTATCGGAGTTTCACCTCCATCATCAATCTTCTTATAAAGATAAACATCCTTTTGTCCGGAATCATAACAACTAAAAAGATTTGAACCAGCATTAAATAGCAACCAATTTCTTTGAGTCTTTTTGGTTGCTTTAATAGTAGCTACACCTCCATCACCAATCGCTATAGAGAAATAGGCATAATTATCAAGCTTTTCTATTGTCTTTAACCAATTAGAAGATGTCGTATTCGTTGCATTCAAGTAAGCATTATTCACAGTATCAAAAAAAGTCCAAGCCCCAATCTTTCCACCCAAGACAAGTTCATACGGGTGGCTTTCATCACTATTCTCTGCTGCAACTTCACACATAATAGAAGCATTCATAACAGTTACAGAAATATCTCTTCGATTATTGCCACCAGATTTGTTTATATACGACAGAGCATACGCATCACCATCTTTTGCGCTACTCGCAATCAAATAAGCACCATCAACTTCCAGCTGACTTTCACTTGTTACCAACTTGTAGGTATTTTGTCCGTCTTGTCCAAATACACCTACCCTGCATGACAATAACATCATTGCAAACAGATACATGATTCTGTGTTTCATAAACCTAAACATTTAAGGTTGAAAATAAATCCCACCCAATTAATAACTAAATTTTCTCAAAGTAAAAGTAAACAAAGAAAAAAGAAAAACATCAAAAGTCTATCCCCAATAGGCATCAAAACCTGTTGAATAAACATATAAATGATTCTTATCCCCCTTTGGTTTACCTTTATACTATAGCGCAAATATACTCATTAAGTCAAAAACACCCAAATTTTTCCCTTCTTTTTTGAAAAAACATGCAAATTCTATTTAAAAGCCAATTGAGTAGGAGGTAAACACTAATCACAGGTGTTTATCTCCTGCTTTCGTGTTTACCG
>X363_Desmarests_Spiny_Pocket_Mouse__coassemble_1034_pt1 | contig 11917 bp, 8 predicted proteins | sample X363_Desmarests_Spiny_Pocket_Mouse__metabat2_low_PE_006 | metagenome-assembled genome bin X363_Desmarests_Spiny_Pocket_Mouse
CAAAATACAATCTTTTTGATTTTGTCAAATGTTAAAATTCCAAGCCCTCTGGCACGCGTCAAAATGAAGCGCGCCGAACTTTTCTCGGAGAACGGGGATTCTACACGCATTTTCAAAAGGCTTTATGAATTGTAAAATAGTGTTTCATTTTTGAACAGCTCTTTTACATTTATTTATCCTCGGCGAAAAGTTTCTGAAAAAAACTACTAAGTTTTCAAATTTCCGGCGCACTGTCATCACATTTTCAGCGCACTGCAATTTTAAGCACAGTGCGCTACAAATTCTCTCAGTGTGCGCTGAAAATTTCAAAACAGCGCGCTGAAATTTTAAAAGCAGTGGAAAGCCGGGAAAAAAGCAATGGGACTCAGGGAAAATGTTAAGAAGTGTATAAACTTCTACATTGGAAAAGTGCCTGAGCAGAAACTTAAAAGTAAGTGAATCAGAAGCGGTGTTTGAGGGTAAGAACAGTGAATTTTATTATAATATATTCATAATCAACAGATTACCAGAACAATCAAAATATTCAAAAAATTGCGTCCGGCACATTTTTTTGAGTGTTTCGAATAAAATCATATCTTGTTGATTACCAATATTTTATCTTCAAGCCAAAATTTTTGACTTTTCGCCGTCGGCAAAAAATCGTTTGAAGTGTTAAATTTTCATTTTGGGCGAAAATATCATTTTGTCATTTTGAAAAAGTCGATTTTGGTCTGTTTTTTTTATGTGGTTATACTCGACAGACTCCTCATGTGAATACACCCGCTCAAAATCACATGAGGAGTCTGTGAATGTAACCACTTAACTGTAATGGAGAAGTGTCGAAGACAACCACACATACTATCTATAATATCTAATACCTGTCTCCCCACAGATGCTGCATTCTCTCCTTGATTTTATTTTCCTGCGCATTTTCCTGAGGAATCCAGAAATGCTGGTTCTCTGCTCCATCGGGAAGAAACTGCTGCTTTACAAAATTTTCCTTGTAGTCATGCGCATACTTATAACCATCGCCATAGCCAAGCTGTTCCATGAGCTTTGTCGGTGCATTGCGCAGATGCAGCGGAACAGGCAGGTTGCCGGTTTGACGCACAAACTGCAAGGCACTGTTCACAGACATGTATGCAGAATTGCTCTTGGGACTTGTGGCAAGATAGACAGTGGCTTCCGCCAACGGGATGCGCCCTTCCGGCATACCAATCTTCATCACGGCATCGAAAGCGGCATTTGCCAAAAGCAAGGCATTGGGGTTTGCCAGGCCGATATCCTCGCTTGCAGAAATGACCAGACGACGAGCGATGAAAGCCGGGTCTTCCCCTCCCTCAATCATCCGGGCAAGATAATAGACCGCTGCATCAGGATCGCTGCCGCGTATGCTTTTGATGAATGCAGAAACAATGTCGTAGTGCATCTCTCCTTCCCTGTCGTATGCCAGCGGGTTCTGCTGTATGCTGTCGGTGACAAGGGCATCGGTTATCTCTATCGGCGAGTCATCGGCTGAAGCAGAAAGGGCTGATGCCGCTTCAACGACAAGTTCAAGTATATTGAGCAGTTTGCGGGCATCGCCACCACTATATCGCAGCATCGCATCAATCTCCTTAAACACGATGTTCTTTTGCTTCAGATAGATATCTTTCTCAACGGCGGTATGGAGCAGCGAAAGCAAATCATCCTTCTCAAGAGACTTCAGCACATACACCTGACAACGGCTGAGAAGCGGACGAATCACCTCAAAGGACGGATTCTCTGTCGTTGCCCCGATAAGTGTCACCGTACCCTGTTCCACAGCACCAAGCAATGAATCCTGCTGCGATTTGGAAAAACGGTGTATCTCGTCAATGAACAGGATGGGATTTCCGCCGCCAAAGAAGCGACTCGACCGTGCCTTTTCTATCACTTCGCGCACGTCTTTTACTCCGGATGTAACTGCACTGAGTGTAAAAAAAGGTACTTCAAGGCTTCTGGCAATAATATTTGCCAGCGTAGTCTTCCCCACACCGGGAGGTCCCCACAGGATGAACGAAGATATGCGCTTCTGCTCTATCATACGGCGAATCACAGCTCCCGGTCCCACAAGATGCTGCTGCCCGGTATAGTCGTCCAGTGTCTGCGGACGCAATCTCTCTGCCAACGGTTTCATAACGGTAAAGAAAAATCTTATAACTTCACATTACTAAAAACATCAAACAACAATGTCCATGAATCGGAAAGTTCCTGCATGGAACTGAAAAGCAGATTCGCGCCTTGTTCGAGCAGAGCTGAATCGGGCAGAGGACCTGTGTTCACAGCTATGGTGAAGCATCCGGACGCTACTCCCGCCTTCACTCCAAGAGGTGCATTCTCAATGACCATAGACTGGTTGACAGCCAGATTTCCTGCCTTCTGAAGCCCCATAAGATAGGGTTCAGGATTAGGCTTTCCATATTTCACATCGAATGCTGTCACCATCAGATGAGGTCTGAATATATCCGGGAAATTGTGGTTGAGACGTTCAATAAGCGACTTCTGTCCCGAACCGGTCACAAGCACAGGAACAATACCGGAGGCTTTCACCTGTTTCAACAGTTCGTATGCTCCCGGCATTCTCGGTGCTTCAGGACAGGCATTGAACAGACGGCTCTTATATCCATAGATTTCTTCTATCTCTTCAGGATTGGATTCATAACCTCGTTCACGCATCGAAACAAGGTTTATCGTACCCGCACCGGTGCGTCCCTCGTGCATGTATGCCTCTTCAAGGGACATGTTCATACCGAAGTGCGCCATTGTCTTGTGCCAGCAATGGGCATGGTTCTTCATTGAATCGAACAATACTCCGTCCATATCGAACATGGCAGACACAAGCGACATGCCATCCAAGCCCTTATTCTTCAAATAAAACAACAATGCATCTTCAATCTTTTCACGTTCCATACTTATCTATACTCTATATATTATCTTAATCATTATATCATCACTACTGTCAGAATGTAAATCCGAGACTGATAAAGAGGTTCACCTTCTCTGTCACACTGGAACTGCTTACCGTCAGACTCAACGGCCCGACAAAACTGTCGTATGAATAATTAAGTCCATAACCGAACATTATCTTTTCGTCAAATATTTCATGGAAACCGTTGCTGTTGGAACCTACATTCAGTATGGCAGACACATAGTGCTTCTGTCCGAAGCGCATCCTTCCCTGCAAGCGCGCCACAATCAGAGCACGTTTTGCCCATTCTATATTGGAAACACCATAGAAAGGAATCTGCGTAGGCAGATAGTGACCTTCCCACGGTCCGCCAACTATATTAAATATGCCATATACATAGGACGGCTTGCTCATATAACGTATGTATCCTGACGGAACAAGGCAGAACCGGGGGGACGTAGGGCAATATACTGTTGTGAAAGCATGAAAAGAATACAGGTAATCATCTTTTGAGGTAGTGACCTCATGCCCTCTGTACATATTCGCTTCTGCATCCATCTGAACACCACGAGTGGCAAAAATCTTTCTGTTCGTAGTGTTTACCCCTACATTGACAAAGAAATCCCAGAAGTTTTTGGAACCGTCCATTGCATCACTGAAATCAATATTTGTGTTTATCTTGTCGATGAGAGTCCCCTTGAAGTTGTAGTTATTAAAACGTACTCCTCCTCCACACTTTGCATACCTCCAGCTTTGGGCCACATTCAAGGATACAAGGTTATGGGAAAATGTAGTGCTCAGTGCACTGGAACCTTTGTCATTGAACCTCACGTCGTTATAGCTGACCTCATAGTTACAATCCACATAAAAACCTTTCGCAAGCATACTTGAAAGATTCAGCTTGAACTTATATCTTTTTCCCAAACGGATTGTCGTCCCAACCTGTGTGGGCACATTGAAGAACGGTATATGCACATAGCCCTGCATAATCAGGCTTGCCATCTCCTCCTGATTAAAGTTCGCTCCAAAACTGATGGCATCGGCAGGAAAAGGTTCAAACACATACTGCACAGGGGCATAAAGCGAGACTTCGTTTTTCAGTGTGTCAAAATAAAGTCTGCGACGCTCCATGTATGCCGTATTTCCTCCTATACTATCTGCAAGCGACTTCAAAGCGTCAAACTTCTTCCGTGCCGCCTCCTCACCTCTTGCAATAAGCGTGTCTATCGCATTCTTCGTGAAACTTGCCGCATTATATCCGGTCACATCCACTTTTATGTATATGTCCGTATCCTTCTTATTACTCTTATATTTTGCCGACCCTGCAATACCGGATATCTGATTCACAATATCCATCACAGTCTTTATCTTATCGCCTTTCAACATTCCTTCTCCCAAATCTACCCCAATAACAATGTCTGCACCCATCTCACGTGCAATGTCAACCGGATAGTTATTCAATATTCCACCATCGACCAATAACAAGCTGTCTTTTTTTATCGGACGGAACACTCCCGGAATGGACATGCTTGAACGCATCGCCTGATTAATGTCGCCATCATGAAACACAATCTCCCTACCGGATACGATATCTTCCGCCACACAGGCAAAACGTACCGGAAGTTTGTTAAAGTCAATACTGTTCGGATAGGCTTTTGTCAGTTTGCGGAACATCTTCATCACATTCACCCCTTCTATAATTCCCGCCTTGGATACAGGCGAGTCCCTACGGTCAAGAGGAATATTCATAATATAATTATCCTGACGTTCTCTTGCAAGAAAGGATTCTTCATAACTATGTTTCCTGTCCGTAAGCAGCACCATCCAGTCCTGCACACGGAAAATGCTGTCGATACTTTCCGGAGTATATCCGGACGAATAAAGACCACCGACAATGGCGCCCATACTCGTACCTACGACAATATCCACAGGGATTCCCGCTTCTTCTATGATTTTGAGAGCACCGACATGAGCCGCTCCCTTAGCACCTCCACCGCTAAGCACAACGGCTATCGTGGGGCGCGATACAGGCACATCCTCCCCGGCAACACTCTCCGTATCATACAACAGTCCATCGTCATTCAATTCTGCACCATATATCTTCACAGACAATAATAAAGAAAACAGGACAATTGAAAAAAGAACCTTTCTTATCATAGATTATCGGATTTTAAATTGCAAATGTCACGAAAACAAAAAAGCATAATGCAGAGATATACACACAAGCGTCCGTGTCCAGCAACAGACCGCCATCCGTATATCCTGCATTATGCGTCAAATAAAGCAGAAATTATTTCAGCTTCTCCTGAATAGCTTTACTTTCAGCTTCGTATCCCGGCTTATTGAGCAAAGCAAACATATTCTTCTTATATGCTTCAACACCCGGCTGGTTGAAAGGATTCACCTTCAACAGCAAGCCGCTGATGCCACAAGCCTTCTCAAAGAAGTAGATAAGCTGTCCGAGATTGTACTCATCGAGCTTGGAAACAGTGACACGCATATTAGGCACACCACCATCGACATGTGCAAGCTGTGTACCGAGTTCCGCCATCTTGTTCACTTCGTCTATACGCTTGCCGGCAAGGAAGTTCAAACCGTCAAGGTTCTCCTCGTCAGACGGCACCTCAAGCTTCGTATTAGGTTCAGCAACAGATATTACGGTTTCAAATATGGTACGCTCACCTTCCTGAATCCACTGTCCCATAGAATGAAGGTCTGTCGTGAAATCTACAGCAGCAGGGAAAATACCCTTTCCGTCTTTACCTTCGCTCTCTCCATAAAGTTGCTTCCACCATTCGTTCATGTAGTGAAGCTTAGGCTGATAATTGACAAGAATCTCTATCTTCTTACCTTCTGCATAAAGAGCATTGCGCACTGCTGCATACTGTGCAGACGGATTCTCAGCATAAGGAACATCCAATGCTGTCGCTTTTTCCATATCTTGAGCACCCTTCACAAGCTGTTCAATATCAAAACCTGCACATGCTATCGGAAGCAGACCTACCGGAGTGAGAACAGAGAAGCGTCCGCCTACATTGTCAGGAATCACGAAAGTCTTGTAGCCTTCCTTGTCCGCAGTAGTGCGTGCAGCACCTTTCTTCGCATCAGTAACGGCAACAATCACCTTCTTTGCCATCTCCTTGCCCATCTTGTCCTCACAAAGTTTCTTCATAAGACGGAAAGTGATAGCAGTCTCTGTTGTTGTACCAGACTTTGATATATTGATGACACCGAACTTCTTATCGCTGAGATAAGCGATAAGTTCAGACAAATAATCCTCACCTATATTGTTTCCTGCAAAAAGAATACGAGGGCTGTCGCTCGGCTTAAGCCATGAGAAACTGTCACTGAGAGCCTCTATCACAGCACGTGCACCAAGATAACTTCCACCAATACCTGCCACAACAATTGCCTCACAATTTTCACGAAGTACGTTAGCTGTCGCATTTATTTCATCGATAAACTCTTTTGTGATGGAAGACGGAAGATGCAACCATCCCAAGAAATCACTGCCAAGGCAGCTTCCATTCTCAAGTGCCTCCATCGCAGCCTTCACTGCTGGTTCGTAGCCTGCTACGGCTCCCGGTGCTGCAAACTGTGCAGCCTTACTGATATTGAGTTCCATAATTAATAAATTTATAGATGTAATTCTTTTTATTATATTTATACTTGCTGCCCTACCACTCCAACCGCACAGCGGGAGAGTAAGAAAAGCAAGCCTAAAAATCTGTCATCTGAAAGAATCGGACAGAATCTTTATCTCTACAGAAGGGGATATGCGTTCATACAATATATTATAGACAGCATCGAGAATAGGCATATTGACATGATAGCGTTTGTTGATTTCCTTCATGCACTTCGTTCCATAATATCCTTCCGCTATCATTTCCATTTCCAGTTGGGCAGTCTTTACAGAATACCCCTGCCCTATCATTGTGCCGAAAACACGATTACGAGAGAAATTGGAATACATGGTCACAAGCAAATCACCCAAATATGCAGAAGCCGAAATGTTACGTTCTTCCGGCTCCATCGTCTGCAAGAAACGATCCATCTCCTGCACGGCATTGGCTACAAGAACAGCCTGGAAGTTGTCGCCGTATTTCAGACCATGACAGATACCGGCAGCTATGGCATAGACATTCTTGAGCACAGAACTATATTCTATTCCTTCTATGTCCGTACTGACCGAGGTTTTCACGGCTTTGCACGACAAAAGGTCTGCCACTACCTCCGCATTCTCCGAACAACGACAGCCCACAGTAAGATAGCAAAGACGATCAAGCGCAACCTCCTCTGCATGTGACGGGCCTCCGATTGTGGCAACCTGATCTTCCGGAACATTATATACGCGCTGAAAATAGCGTGACACGGTAATGTTCTCATCAGGCACAATACCCTTGATTGCAGTTACAACCAACTTCTCCCTCATACTTGTCTTCAGCTTCTTCAAATGGCTCTTCACGTATGGAGAAGGGGTAACAAAAATAAGGGTATCGGAACGCTTGACTATATCATTAATATCAGACGAGAACTTTATTCTGTTCACATCGAAATGAAGACCGGTGAGATAAGCGGGATTGTGCCCCAGACGCTTGAAATCTTCAATGCGGTCATCACGCCTGATATACCAGTTTATGTTCTCTTCATGGTTAAGTACAATCTTTGCTATGGCTGTAGCCCAGCTTCCGCCTCCCATGATTGCCACTCGTCCGCAACTCTTAAACTGCATATTCGTTTCCGTATTGATGAATAACACAGAAACCACAGTTTGCCGGCAGCCTCCTTTTCAGGAACAGCTATAGGTTCCACTGTGGTTCTTCAAACATTTATATTAACTTATTTTCGCGATAATCGCATTCAGTTCATCTACACTCGGCTTCTGAATATCAAGTTTGTATTTCTTGATAATCTCGCCAAGCTGTTGCTGAATCTTCTGAGCATTTCCGCCTGCAAGGTCAGACACAAGGTTATATCCCGCCTTCTGAAGCACAGGAACAATATCCTCGCTGAAACCAACCTCCACATATTTGGCAGCCGCATCTTTCGGTGCTTTCTTCTCCGGCTTCATCTGAGGGAAGAACAAAACCTCCTGTATGGTAGTCTGTCCGGTCATAAGCATGACAAGACGGTCAATGCCAATACCGATACCGGATGTAGGCGGCATACCATACTGCAAAGCACGCAGGAAATCCTGATCAATAATCATCGCCTCGTCGTCACCCTTGTCAGCCAGACGCATCTGCTCCTTGAAGCGTTCCTCCTGGTCTATAGGGTCGTTAAGCTCCGAGTAAGCATTGGCAAGCTCCTTGCCATTCACCATAAGTTCAAAGCGTTCCGTAAGTCCCGGTTTTGAGCGGTGCATCTTGGTCAGCGGAGACATTTCCACAGGATAGTCCGTAATGAATGTAGGCTGAATGAATGTTCCTTCACAGAACTCTCCGAATATTTCATCTATCAGCTTGCCTTTGCCCATAGTGTCATCAATATCCATATTCAGCTTCTTGCACACTTCACGTATCTCATCTTCCGACTTGCCTTCGAGGTCATATCCGGTCTTCTCCTTGATGGCCTCAAGAATAGGAAGACGACGATAAGGAGCCTTGAACGAAATAGTCTTGCCGTCAACAACTGTTTCGGTAGTACCGTTGGCTGCAATACAAATCTTTTCAAGCAACTGTTCCGTGAACGACATCATCCAGTTGTAGTCCTTATACTGGACATACAGCTCCATACAAGTGAACTCCGGATTGTGAGTACGGTCCATACCTTCGTTACGGAAGTTCTTTCCTATCTCATACACACCTTCAAAACCTCCGACAATAAGACGTTTCAGATACAGCTCTGTCGCAATACGGCAATACAAGTCTATATCGAGTGAATTATGGTGAGTGATGAACGGACGTGCACTTGCACCTCCGGGTATCGACTGGAGTATAGGAGTCTCAACCTCAGTGTATCCTGCATCATCAAGCACACGGCGCAGTGTGCTGATACATTTTGAACGCTTCAAGAAGGTTTCCTTCACACCGTCATTCACCACAAGGTCAACATAACGCTGACGGTATCTCAGTTCCGGATCCTCAAAAGCATCGTATGCCACACCGTCCTTATATTTTACGATTGGCAACGGCTTTATACTTTTTGCCAGCACAGTCACCTCCTGTGCATGAACAGAAATCTCACCAGTCTGAGTGCGGAACACAAATCCTTTTATACCGATGAAATCGCCCAAATCCAAAAGTTTCTTGAACACGACATTATACATGTCCTTGTTTTCCTCCGGACAAACATCATCACGTGTCACATACACCTGTATGCGTCCTTTAGAATCCTGCAACTCCACAAACGAAGCCTTGCCCATCACGCGACGACTCATCATACGTCCTGCAATGCAAACTTGGCGAGGCGCTTCTTCATCCTTGAACTCTGAAATTATATCAACAGAAAAAGCATTTGTAGGATATTCCGCAGCAGGATAAGGTTCTATGCCCATATCCTTCAATGCCTGAAGATTGTTTCTGCGGTTTATCTCCTGTTCATTAAGTTCCAAAACGTTCATAATATGTATATATTCTTAATTTATTAATTCATAATCCATGCACCGGGTGCACAAAGAAAAAAACATGGAGAAGCGGCATATTTACGCTTCATCATCTGATTTTCAGATAAAAATCCGAAACTTTTCGTTGCAAAGTTAATAAATACTTATGACAATACGCTACACACCGCAAGTCTTTCTTCACAAAATAATCTTCCACACGGAACTTGCATAACAACGGTTACGCATCAAAGGTGAGCATGTATGCACATAATCGAAGCTAAATCCCGCCGCATATTTTTTCGTACTGAGATAATCGAAAGCAAATCCACCGCCAAACTCCATACTGCTGTCTCTCGGAACGCGTATGAATGGGACATTGGTCTCAGAATCAATCATATCTGCTTTCTCCACAAATCGGTTCCCGACAAACATTCTCAGAGAAAAGCGAGCACCAAGAGTGACCGGAAGCGAATATTTCACACCCATATCCACATGGTAAACATTTATATTATTGCCACAAACATAGGGTACATCGCCCGTAAGGCTTCCAAGAGACACTTTCGCCCTGCTATTGGACACGCGCGCCATAGCTTCGACCGCCCAACGGCTGTTGAGAAACCACGAACCTTCAAAACCTGCATAAAATGTCGAACTCATGCGCATAGACACATGACCGTCAAAGTCGGAAAGCAGTTCATAAGCTCCCGAAGCAACGTCTCTGTTACCAATTTCCGTACCAGACACAAGGCTGAAAGAAGAAGGCCGTATATTATATTTCATCACTCTTACTATGTCGTTCTTCATCATCCGAGGACGGTTGATGCCCTGTTCCCCAAGAATGGCATCTGTCAGGAAATAAGCCACATTGGTTGACACAATACCAATTCCGGCACCGACAAACGTGTCGTTAATCCAATGGCGGTTGTTCCGCAGGCGAAGTAGCTGAGTGGCGGTAGCCGCTGTATATCCTCCCACACTAATCCACGGACTGTGATGCCCATATTCACGATGTAAAATTGTCGCACCGACAAAAGCCACAGAGGTATGTCCGGAAGGCATACTATGATTATCCGACCCGTCAGGACGTGTTTCCTTCACAGTCGCCTTCAGTCCGCTGCTTAAACCCGACGACAAAGCCAATGCCATCGCATTAGCCATAAGCATTCTTTGTGTTGTACTCCTACTCTTCACACCAGCCGCCTTCAATATCCAATTAGCTGCAAGCGGGGCAAGTGCCACTCCATAGTCTGCCTTGTCACGATGGAAACGCATGAAACGTCCTTCTCTCTTATTGAACTTGTCATCCGCAACTGAAAGCACAATTCCTCTCAGCAAGGGTTGCGTCTCCTCAAAATGCAATGTCATCTCTTCCTGCAACAGTCTTTGCTCATATTCATCCACAGCTTTCTCTACCTCCGCTTCCTTGCTCTTCTGAATCATGAGAGCTTCCACTTCTTTCAGATATGAAGAATCAACTGGATGAAACAAAATACCCGAATTGTTTTCTAAAGAATCTCTGACAGCACATGCAGCATCAGTATCATTCGCACAGGCATACATGGATGCACACATATATATTATTATAAGGTATATGTATCTCATCTGATCAAATTTATCATAATGTCGGCAAAGGTAGTAATAAAAAAGATTTGTCTGTCATTCCTGAACTGATTAAAATTTTATTCAAGATTCAGAAACTGTTTTAAAATAGTTGTGTGAATGTCTTCGACGGAGGAGTCTGTCGAAGACATCCACATAACTATAACGAATCATTTTAAAACAGGTAACTATTCAGCGAAAACATCCATTGATTTCCAAACATTTACAAGCGGGTTCGTTTTATAAAAAACTAAAATACAGCTTTTTCACGAATTTAAGCAGATATCAGAGCCTGCAAAGCATGGATTATTCCAGTTTCACAAGTATTGATTCTATGAGACAGAAGAGTAGCCGGTTTTATTTTACAAGAAAACTGTAGCTTTCGTCATTGTGGTCTGAAGCGAGACATTTGCCTGTACCAACGAAAGCATACCATACTCTATATGCACAGACAATGCCTTGAAAACATATTATCTGTGCAGAGAGAAATAGAAAATTGTGCACTGAAAACTCAAATCAGCAGTGTGGATTATAAAAACAGCACTGTTGATTTTGTAAACTACACTGTTGATTATAAAATCAACACTGCTGATTTGAGTTTTCAGCACACTATTTTCTATTCCTCTATGTACAGATTTCTTCATTTTGCAGGCAAGTGCAAAACAAGAAACTTGATATTGATTATCAGATTCGCTGAATAGTTACGAACTTGCGAAAGCGTGCAAAACACGGAACAGTCATTCTATAATGAAGTAAACATGCAAAAAAATGATTCATATTTAACAGACTGTGAGCCGTGATGCAAGTAAATTGAAGTTGTTTCTACTAATTGATAAAAGTTAAATATGATGTAAAAAAAATTAAAA
>X363_Desmarests_Spiny_Pocket_Mouse__coassemble_1038_pt1 | contig 11877 bp, 8 predicted proteins | sample X363_Desmarests_Spiny_Pocket_Mouse__metabat2_low_PE_006 | metagenome-assembled genome bin X363_Desmarests_Spiny_Pocket_Mouse
TTAGAAACTGTTTTAAATTTATTTTCGAGGAATTTCGAGAGGATTTTAAAACAGCTTCTTTAATCAAGTTAGCTGTTGCCACAGTGCTTGATTAGGCATGGCATAAGGAGAAATATACGCAATCGTTTTGTTGAAAGTTGACTCACTTCTTGTTAGCCCTTTGCTGACTCAGTCTTTGCAGCACAGTATTCGGGGCGGCATCTTTCAATATGACAGTCTTGTCGGCATCGAGAAGATACAGAACTGGCATTGCTGGCAAATCATAAAGCATACGTTCATTTATGGAGCGTTTACTGTCATGTCCCACAATCCATCCGCATGGCATGTCGTGTTTAGTACGTTCCCATATTTCAGAATCGCTTTCCGTGTCAATGGCAAGCACTGTCAAGCACTTCTTTTCCTGTAGCTCAATTAGCATTTCGTTGGAAGCCAAAGAGTTTATAATCTCACCACAGTGCTCACATTCCGGATCATAGAATACCAGCAACATGTTATCCGCAGACTTTGTGCCGTGGAGCGTGCAGTGCCGATTTTTGTTGTCGATATATGCAAAATCTGTTGCCGTCATGCCGGGACGGTTCTTTAATGCTACGTCAAGCAGACTGCGGGCACGTATTCTTCTGCTTTCATTTAATACTTCAGCGTCGATTTGACATTTTAGGAAAAGAATGAACAAGTCTTCATTGCGCATGGGAGAATTTGGCTCGGAAAGATATTTCTCAGCCAGTTCGGCAAGTATCAAAAATGCACTCTTGTCTGTTCCGGCTTTCTTCATGAGCAGGGCTACGGCTTTTTCCGCTGAAGAAGTGGGAGCGTACGGTAGCAGATAAATAAAGTTGGAAAAGTTGCGTTCCAAAAACTCTTGGTTATGACTTCGCAGGGTATCGCCAAAGTCCATTGCATCCCAGAAATGCTCTACCACATAAGATGAACGCTCGGATGAACTGCCGAGTGTTGCCGGAATAGCTGGCATCGGAAGTTCATCGCCGTTCTCATTGGAAACAGTCTGACTCTCGATATCAGCTGTGTTGGCATTCTCTTTTCTGCCGCAGGCAGCAAATGACAATGCCACGGCAATTATCCATACGAGTTGTCTCATCAGTATTTTATAATTATGATGCTTCATACTATTCAACGTCACGCACACAACGGACATAATAATTCTGATTATTATTTTCCGGACTTAAGGCGAAGGTGTGCGTTCCTGTTGCTACGAGAAGACGCTTGTCACCAGTTCCCAATGCTCTTCCATTAATGTCAAAATATTCGTGTGTACATGATAACATAATATCGCTGCCTGTTATCAGTCCCAAGTTGCGCATTATGGAGATTTCCTTTTGGTTAGGGACGCGCCAATTGGTAAACCCATTATACTTATTGTTATTAAGAGTCTTGCAAGGATCATTTTCAATTGCTGTAATAAGTTTATCGGTATCAGTACTTTCATCTTTCTTTCTTATAAGTATCTTATCTTCCGATTTCGAATACTCAAATTTCCTTGCACACATGTTATACTGTTGATTGGTAATGTCATGAATAGGCAATGGAGTATCGCGATAAGGACGCACAGATCTTGCATCGTAATATTTGAGGGAAACTGTATTTTCTCCTTCAGATATAAATGCTTGTGTAGTACCGTCTTTGTCCTTATTATTATCCACCATTATCAAGGAGAGATTCGTACCAAGATTACGCACACAACGCACCTCCCAACAACCAATAGTCCATGAGTGACCAAAATTACTTACCGAAAGACCTTCCATCGCCCACAATACTTTTCGGTCGCTTGAATATGCCTTGAACCGCGTGTTATACTGTTTATCTCCATGCTTATTTTGGGGGGCACCTTGTGGATAATATAGTTTTTCTCCTACTCCCGAATAATCCATCAGAGGTGTGGTAAGTGAATTTCGTCCGAGAATAATACGCAAATACTTGCCCATAGTGGGGATATACCAGCGCACTTCATCCGCGTCTATTGTCCCATTGCCATTATTGTCACGATTACGGTTGGTACAGGCATTGGCAGCTTCCATGAACTGATTAAGGTCTGTTATTTTGCTAAGTCCACCGGGCTGAGGTTCATAGTCAGTGCTGAACCCAATGCTTTTCATGCCTGTATTGTCGTTGACCTCATCTTCCGTCACTGTAGTTTTCAGCATCGGCACAGTAAGCACATTGTCGCTTTTGCTTGGCAACGTATATGCCGGATAATTTACTCCTTGTGTATTCACCGCTCCTATGGTCTGCACTTTGGTTTCATCAAGTACATTCTCCCATTGATAATCAATGCGACCTGACCAATTTACATAATGCCAATAATTGTTCCTACCATTAGATTCGGATTCTACATGCTGCGAAACCGCTCTCAGATTAAGCCCTCTGCTCTCATTACGGTGCTCCACCCCCAACGCACCAATATTTTTACTTATGTTTATATTGTAATAGGTTTGGATGGATTTCTGCGAGAAAGAATATTTCGACAAGACATACAGGCTCTCTTTGTCGGGAGATATGCGTCGGTTGACTTTTATCCAGCAATAGCGCGAAGGCTGATTGACATATTTCTTCCAACGTCCTCCGGTTTCATCGGCACTGGTTTCATACACATTCTCATTGACATGTACCGTGTACCATTTCTCCTTAGTGTCGCTCTTGTCTGTATCACCGGCTGTATGCGGATGCCCCTCCAAATCAATCATTTGAGTAATCTTTATAACCTTGTTAGGTTCATATTTGGCGAGTACGTCTTGTCCTGTTGTTGGGATAAATTCAATCCAGTTATAATATATCGGGTCAAAATCATTGTAGTTGTCTTCGTTAATGTCATAAAGCACACCGTTTTCGTACGCTTGTATGATAAAGCCGAAGCCGTTACCTATCTCCTTGTCCTGTCCGGTACGCTCCGCATTCGAAAGACACACATTGAACACTCCATAGTGGGCATCAAGGTCATAAGTGCCTCCAGTGATGCGTGTGACTGTTCCTTCCATGCCCGGTACGGTTTCATCCGTAAGCGAACTGCTGAACGCTTCCACGTATATTGAATTGACACCGGCAATATGTATATTATATGTATAATCAGTATTGCGGCGGCATTTGAAGTCCTGCGCTTTTTCCTCTTCCTTTTCACCTTCGCAATAGCCCAGATGCACGGTAAATACAGCATTGCCGAATGTGGTCTCACCATGAGCCGTATCCTCCGGGTTTTTATCCTTTATATTGCCCGGAACTACCTGACAGCGTATTTCCACAAAAGTGGCTGTATTGTTGATTTCCCATTTGTCTGTACCGCACAAACTTTTGTATATGCCTGTGTTGACTTGGATATTAGTGTTGTTACTGCCATCATTACTGGCAACAGCCTTATATTCTGCCTCACGGTCATTATAGGTGAGCACACCTTCCAGTCCCTCGTGCTTGTTTTCCATCTGATAAAAGTCAAAGGTATATGTCCCAGCGGTCTTTCCGCTTTCTATATATGCAGTACTAAAAGGTTTTGTATCAGCTAAGGCATTAGCGGTGTTGTTTTGTGCCGTCACAGTCATTCCAGCCACATTGCGGCTATTCAGTGCGGCAATGACATTTCCATCATCTTTTCCCGAGCGTTCATACACCCAACTTTCCTTAGGGACATTACGCACACTATAGCTCTGTGGTATAATAGTCACTCCATTATCTGGAATAAGATTGAAGGTGACATGCGACACAAGTCTTCTAAGATGGATGGCGCCACGCAGTTCATACACTCCCTTGCCTGTAGTCGGGATATATACCGGCTGTGCATTTTTACTGTCTTCCCAATCGACCAATCCATGATTCAAGTTATTTTCATAATACACACCGCACATGGGAAGCACATCAAGTGGCATAGACACGCTTGTAGTGCCGTCCACCACAGGTGCCAGCACAGATATGGCGCAAAACTTCTCCCACGTATCGGCTTCTTCGAGGAAAGTTTTCAAAATACCGTCCTCGTATGTCACAGTACCATCGTCAGCTACAGAATATCTTCTCGCATTTGTATTGTCTATATTTGCCACAGCTGCAATATAGCTCGGTCCCGATACAGTTTCGATATCGTCAATCTTGTGCAGTACATGACTGTCGGTATGACTGGGGTCAATTGTGACAGCTTTGCTTGTAGCTTTTCCGGTAGTGGCACTATACACTCGCAGCCACAACGACTCCACGCGGTTTGCATGGTCTTCTGGCAGTTGTGCGCGTGTCTGCACCTGCATATCGGGTATTACCACATCCACGCTAATCCTTGCCGGTGCTCCCGCCACCGTGAAATCAAGTTCTGAAGCATCATCATCGCTGCACGAAAATGCCGTGCCCGTCATCACTATTGTCAGTAGCTTTATCAGCACATTTATGTATGTATAACTTTTCGACAGTCTCATATTGCATTTTGATATTATTCAAATCTTATATCTCCCGCCGTGCGCTTATCCCACGGGCACACCGTATAATTTATCGTAAGCTTCCGTTTAGGATTTTCAGGCGAGCCGGTAAGTTCAAAACGGTATATATGGTTGCGTAACAGATAATGGTAGTGTTCTGTGACTGTTGGAGTGGTCTTGTCTGCATAGTCGGCAATATCCACAATATAGCCCAATAGTTCTGTATCCTTCCCCGGTTTCTTTATCTGAAGTTTGATTGCAGGTCGCAACACATCACCCGGTTTCAATTCGCTCATGTCAAACTCCGGCACGTATGCGGCATACACAGGTTTGCCGTCTTCATTGTTGCCTGCCGGAAACATTTCAAGTTCGCTGCCTTGTTCCGGGGTCACGTAAGGCAATGTCGGTGTTTTCACCTGTTCAGTCTCCACATACCAATTCGGATTCTTCTTCATGTCGCATATCAATGTTCCCGTCTTGTTGTAACGTGACACTGATGCTACTTTCACACCACATTCACTGTCTCTCTGACCTTCATACAAATTGTCTATTATCTCTATTTTCGCTACAGCGCGCAGCATCATTACCGGGTCATCTTTATCGGCAATATTCAAAACCGCACCCGGCTGGATGTCAGTGGTCTTTATCTCAAACTTTTTCACACCGCACATCGGAATTCCTCGTTCTCCGTTCTTGTACGGTTGCCACGGTGCTGATGGCAGCATATATGGTATATGGCGCGACTGCTCCACCACATCAGTCAGAGTAGTTTCGCCTACCACCAGCGAGAGACCGTCATAGTCAGACCCAAAGCTATGCCAGTTGGCAAGCACCATAATGGCCAATTTCTCTTGAGCCACTTCGCCAGTCTTTAGCTCCGACGACACCGGAAGCAGACCTTGCAGCGTATATAATCTTTCTTTTTCTTCAGTGTTGGCAACCACATTCACCATCAGCGGAACAAAACGCTCCTGAAACACCATTTTCGTGGTGCCATCAGCGGCAGTTGTTTCTTTGAATATCAGTATATAATAGTCTTCCCCCTCTATATCTATACGGTTCTCCTCATTGGTATTATCATCATTCGACAGCTCCGGAGTGCGTGTCACGCTTCCTGTATAGTCCGCTGTAAAGTGGAGTGAAACGGTCACCGTGTTATGCGTTTCGTCCGGTTCGTCTTGCAACACGGTATCATTGCTCGCATCACACGATGCAAGCAGCCATATTGCTCCCGCCAGCAGGACGAGACGGTGCAAAACATTCCTATTCCACAATTCTTTACAAATCCGCATTACTGAGCACTACTCTCCATGAATTGATGATTACAGAGGTACTTAGCCACTTGTGATTGGAATCGAGAAAGAAGGTCATGTTATATTCATCCTGTCGGTCAAGATATTCCTGATTGCTCATTTCCCTGTTGTAATTGCCCTTCACAAGCAGCGCATAATCTATCACAGGTATTGACAGCACCTTGCTGCCGTCTTTTGCATTTACTGTCAGCATGGGGCGACGGGATACGTTCCAGTCACGCATCACCAGACGGCTTACTGTGATCTCGGCCACAACGGCCTTTACACCAGTCACAGTGCCGTCTTCACCCGTCACTCCTGCTTCTCCGCCATATTTGCTCCATGCTTCGTATCTTACAAGTCCGCCCTCCATCAGATGGTTGTCGGCATCAAGCCATGCATTCTCGTCTTCAATTGCAAACTCGAAGTCGTTGCAGTCAAGGTCTTCACCCGACATCTGCTGCAGCACTATACGAAACACATTGGTATCCTTAATCAGCGGAACAGTACAAGTATATTCTCCGCCGTCCTCCAAAGACGGCAGGGTCACATCAATGCTTCCATAAAACAAGGGATGAAGATCGTCATCACAATATGCCATGCCCATAGCATCAGTCTTTGTGTTAAGGCTACACACCAAGTCTGTCCGGGCAGAACGTGACGGATTGCCCAAGGTGAACGATTCACCGTTGTCCAATCCGCACCATGCCACTATATGATAGTCGCCCGGCGCAAGCGGCAGCTCCATAGCATAGCCTTCCGCAGCAAGATGTTCGCCACGGTCAGTGCCCTGCCACACAAGATTGCCGTCGCCGTCGAAGGCATATACAGCCACAGACCCAACTTCATGGGCAAAGGCATCGGCATGTTTCATGTTGTAATCGTAACGGAACATCAGGCGATACACCGCCGAACAGTCTCCTTGGTCCTCGTAGATTACGTTGTCGCACGATGTGACCAAGACTGTTGCCAATGTCATTATTACAAATATAACAGTCCGATACATACCTATATATGATGGCTTCTTCATCTTGTTTTATGAAATTAATAATTATGAAACAAACGATTCAAACACTTATTTCAAATCGACAGTGCTCTTCACTACGCGCCAAGAAAGAACCTTGATACGAGCTGCAAGATAAGATTCTTCCTCATCTGGGGTATCTGGGATGATAACATCTTCAGGCTTATATACCGGAGTACCAAGACCTGTTACGCTATTTATTACTACCTGATAAGAGTGGTTGCGTACTACACCGTATGCACCAACGCTGACCACTTCCGGTGTTTCTCCAACAGCAGGTGTTATCTTTCCGAGGTGACGGATGTCTGTATAATAATAGGTGTTTCCACCTTTCCATACCTTTGCTTCGCCAAGTTTGTCTTTCAGACTTGCATTTACTAAATCTGGTGTAGTAGCCTCAGTAGCTGTCGAACTCAAATAGAAAGTATTAGTCTTTGCTGTTTCAGTAAGTACGGCATAAGCATATTTGTCTCCGTCTGTAAATTCTATCATTTCAGGTGTAATCTTATGTCTTTTTGTTACATCTTCTGGGTCTTGATAATATATACCTGAGAAGTTTGCCATGTTTTTCAATACACCTGCTTCATTAGAGCGTAATCCCCTCCATTCAGCAAGATTAATGACAGCTCCATTGTTATCTACCAACTGTGCAGCCACAAGCACCTTTGTTGCATTCTCTTTAAGTGCAGTTGCAGTACCGTCTTCCTTATAAGGAGAAGCATTCTCCTGAACATAAGTGTAGTTTCTATTATCTTCAGTCTCTGTTTTTGTTCCATACACCACATTACCGTTGGCATCCACACTACCAATTTTGAGAGTCGCCTTATCAAAACTGTAATTATCATATTCCACACCATTAGGGTTCATTGCCCAGAAAGAACGGTGGAAATCAGACCATGTCCAATTGGTGATGCCGAGATTTTCCTGTGTCCATGCCGGATTGATGTTCTTGAACAAATAAGAAGATTTAGTCTCTGTAGCAATGTTCCATCCTAAGAACTTCACATACACACGTTTGTTCACATCATCTGACTTGTCAATGGTCTGACCGGTATAATACAATGTTTCATTGTCTTTTTCGAGGTTGTCTGGGTTTGCTGTCATCTTTGTGCCTACGCTTACTTTGGCAAGTACACGCTCCACATATATATCCACAGGATTAGCCTCGGCTACAGTTTGGTCTGTATCGAAGTAGCCCTTTATATTATCAACTGCCATCATCTTCACACCGCCATCTGAATATACACTGCTGCTCATCACAAATGAAGTTGTTGTTTCATTCAAACGGAAGTCTTTCACTATCTTAGACAAATCATTTATTGACTGGCTTTTATAGTCGTCCACGTTCAAATTAAGTATGGCAACGATTTTGTCAGGAACCAAATCTCCATTTTTAGTGTTAATGACAACCGTAGAAGTTAAAATCTTTTCCACGTTTGGCATATCATCCGTATTACCATCTACTACAGGTAATTCATAATAGTTCACATAGCCGCTTGTAGCATCGGCATTTTTAACCACATTTGCCGGGCTTCCGTCTTCATAGAAGAAATAGAAGACAGCATTTTCGACTTTGTTTTCATCTCCTTCGCCTTTTTCATATTGGGCTTCATTCGGATCGCCATTCACATACGTTGCACGTGTGCCTTCGTTCGCCGCCATCACGTTCACCGAAAGATAAAGGTTCTGAGAAGTTCCGTCAGGTGTTCTTCCGCCACCATCGTCAACATCATCACTGTTCGAGCAAGCAATTATGCCAATGGCACAAAAGGCTCCTAATAAAAACTTAAAACTCTTCATAATAACAATTTTGTTTATTGATAAATTAATATTTTATTGATAATCTTTCTAATATATTAGGCTGCGTTTGGGTTTTTCTCTCCCGTCCTCTCCTCATGAAAAAAGCCTGTGCAAGCTTACTTCTCCTGTCCAGCCCCACGAGAACATCATTTCTTTCCTGCTTTTTTCATCCTCTTTTCCGTCTCCGCTATCACGACATCCGCTTCAGCCCTGCCGCCTTTCTGCGCTTCCTCAAGCAGGGTCTTGGCACGCTCATAGTCCTTGGTGAGAAAAGCATACACTCCGCGTGCATAGGCAGCTTCCGGCGAATCTCCGGCTTTGTCGAGATAGCGCGCAGACGACACATAGTCCCCACGCTGCATAGCGGCATTGGCTGCATTGAGATTGGCGGCGGCATCGTCAGGATACATCTTCACCGCCACATCGAACACCTCGCAGAATTTGTCGCTTCCCTGCTCATAGCTTCCTGCAAGCAGATACAGTTCGTTGAGGCTCAGTTTGTGCGGCTGTGTCTGCATGATGCGTTCTATGTCATATATATCCGTGAAATTGCGGACTATATATCTGATGCAATAGTCGGTACGGCGCAACGACGGATAGCAGTTGTTCAACAGAAACCTGTATTCATCGGGATAAGCCCGTTTGATGGCTGCCTCCTTGGCATCCGGATCCATGTGGCTGTCTATCATAGCAAGAATCTCGTTGCGATGCTCCATGTTCGACTGTTCGACAAAGCGTTTCAGCCCTTCCCAGTTCTCCGGCTCATATTCTGCGCGTATCACTCCCTCATCGAAGCGGTACAACCGTTGCAAATGCGTTTTCAATGCCTCCACGCGCCCCTTCGCCAGCATGGTGTTGTGGCTGTACGGACTTTCCGGTGAAGCAAATCCCTTCAAATCCACATTCAGTATGGTTATGTCCTTGTCGTTGCGCACAGTGTCTATGCTTGCATTTATCTTCCCTATCTCAATCTGGTTGTTCATGATTTCGGGCTTCAACACAGTCTTGTTCACCTCGAATATGACGTATGCCGTACCGGTGATGGAATCGGTCTTCACCCCTTGTGCCTTAGGGCTTACGTAGAGCATCTCCGGAAAATATTCGACATAGCCGGTCGATAGCACTCTCAGTGTCCACTCGTCGAGTATTGAACTACAGCATCCGTACTCAGAGCAGGCAAGCTCGAAGGAGGCACCGGACATCCAGTCTTCATACGGAACGACGGCATGATAGGCAAGACTGTCAGGACGACTCCCTGCTTTCAGCACGGTCTCGTCCTTTCCTGTGAGCATATACCCGCCATTGCGCATATATGAATAGTAGCGACGGCGACCATAGACTCCCACAGACGGAAGTTCTACAGCCTCTTTGCCCTTGACCATGCGTGGTGTGAGCAGTACGGCACGAGTACTCTTGACGTCCAGATGCGACAGGTTTATATCGAGGTCAACCTCTATGTTGCTGCCGTTGCGGTCGATGCCAACGTCGGCCACAGCCACCCGGTCCTCGTTCTGTGACTTCTGATTCTGCGCCTTCATAGTCTGCGCCATAAGCGTTTGCAGTCCTCCGGCAATTAGAACGGATAATATGATGATAGTTTTTTTCATATATTCTTGCTTCAATTAAACGATGTGGCTTGTTGTTCTTTCGGGATGAAACACTTTTTGTGTCGGAATACAGTCCGTCTGAGGCGGGGATTCCGTCAGGCGAGACTTACGTTCAGAAGAGGTACACGATGTTCAGGGCCGCCTTTGTCGGGCCTACATAATGGTGCGATTTCCCTGCCTCCACTTTCCTGCCGCAGCCGGCGCACTTGAAACGGTCGTAGCGCGTGTAGGAATAACCGATTCCCAGCTCCCCCTCGATATTCCAGTGCTTGTCGAGAATCCACGCATAACCATACGAAACCCCTCCGCCGACAAACCATCCTTGGAAGCGCGCGTCGGACAATTTCGAGAAATCCGTACCTAAAAAAGAAATGTGATTTTTAATTCCACCTATATTAAACTGTCCGCCGTGCAGGTGTGCACCGACGAAATGACCTGAGAACCGGTCGCACTGCCAAAAGCGCACACCCGGCTGCACCGCCCAATGTTTCCATCTACGGTTGTGTGACAAGTCCCAAGCATTAAATTCCCCTATAGCATCAAAAGTCAAACGAGGTGATATACCCACTTCAACACCGGCGTTTATATTCATAAATCCATCGGAGAGAACATTTGTTTTTAATGCTGTTTTCTGAGCCTTAAGTGCCATCGCTGTCAACAAAAGACATACTGAAACAAACACATGCCTCATACCCTAAAATATTTTATAATCAATCGCAATCGCCACTATTTATTAAACATGCTGTTGCAAAATTACAAAAAAAGGAATGTTAGCTGTTTGTATTTCATTGAATTTAATCATAATTAACCAAAATAATATTGTGTTTTAATTTTATTTTGGTATTTATAATAAGAAACTGTTTTAAAATGATTCAAGAAAAATGTTATAGGGCTACATAAAATTAGAAATCAGCCGGTCAATTGGAAAAATGTTATATCTTTAAAGGTACCAAACAATAAAGTTATGACACACTATCCAACCGACCTGACTGAAAAACAGTGGCAAGTTATACAAAATATTTTAGAGCCGCAAGCAAGGAACCGAAAACATCCGCTTAAAGAGATAATGAATGCCATCCTTTATCTCAACAGGACCGGCTGCCAGTGGCGTATGCTTCCTTCAGACTTCGCCCCTTGGCAAACCGTCTATTACTACTTCCGTAAATGGAAGCTTGAAGGTGTGTTTGAAGAGGTGATGGATACCTTGCACGCTTTCATCCGTAAACAGGCGGGACGGCAGGAAAGTCCCAGTCTTGGCATCATGGATTCCAGAAGCGTAAAGACTTCCCATCATGTTGATTCTGACCGTGGTACAGACGGGAACAAGAAAATCAAGGGACGGAAAGAGCACATCATTGTCGATACGCTTGGCCTCCCGTTAGCCGTCGCAATCCATGAAGCCAACCTGCATGACAGCAAGGGCGCCCCACAAGCCATCGAGAAACTCGTCTACAAATTTCCACGTTTAGTTAAGATCTTGGCGGATGGAGGCTACAGGGGAGATCTGGCTGATTGGGTCAAGAAGAAATTCGGATGGATACTGGAGGTCGTACTCAGGCCGGACGAATGTCCGTCCAAATTCAAGGTACAACCCAAACGCTGGATTGTGGAACGAACTTTCTCATGGCTGGAAAACTTCAGAAGGCTGACCATTGATTATGAATTCCTTGCTGAAACTGCGGAAGCTATGGTACAACTTGCATTCATCCAAATCATGCTTAACAAATTTATCGAATGAAATCAAAACA
>X363_Desmarests_Spiny_Pocket_Mouse__coassemble_1049_pt1 | contig 11832 bp, 9 predicted proteins | sample X363_Desmarests_Spiny_Pocket_Mouse__metabat2_low_PE_006 | metagenome-assembled genome bin X363_Desmarests_Spiny_Pocket_Mouse
ATTCTATTCTATTATTGGAACACAGAGAAGGAAAGAGATGTGTACAAAGAGTAGCTAACTTAGAGGAGGAGCTAAGTATCCTACTCGGTGTTAGTGCTATAATGCTCATTCATAGTCTTTTCAAGGTGAGGTATATAGGCTCCTCCTCTAAGTTAGAGGAGGTGGCGCGGTAGCGACGGAGGAGTCTGTAGAAAACAATCACTAAAATTTAAAACAGTTTCTCAAAATATAAATTTTACGCTTGAAGCTATTCTTGTAACTACTCAGTCCCCACTCAGGGCAGACCAGAAAAATAAACAGAGATAACAACGGGAATGTTACATGGTAGATGGTACATTTTAATTATGATATACCTCTAAAATAAAAAATATTAGTGCAGCAAGGAATTAAAAACAGTATGCAGAAATCTCAAATCCACACTGTGGTTTTTATAATCAGCAGTGTAGTTTACAAAATCCACACTGTGGTTTTTATAATCCACACTGTGGATTTGAGATTTCTGCACACTGTTTTTAATTCCTCGCTGCACAGACAATATGTTTTCAGGGCATTATCCGTATATAATTAATACTATTTATTTTCAATATATTACGCTGTAATTACTCAGCCCTAAAAGGAAAGAATAGCTTTGTACCTTATATCTTGCCTTTCAGAAGGGGACTGAGTAGTTACGAGAATTTATTTCCCTGTGCCAAATCTGGATGTGTCAATGCTGGTGTCTTTGGGTTTGAAACCGTTGAATCTCCAAATGAAAGTCAGTTTGAGATTGCGTGTCATGTCTCTCACTTTCATTCGATAGTCCTGACCCGCATGGTTGATTGTCATGGTTGGCGACCATCTGTTGAATATATCGTCAGCCTTCAAATCCAATTCACAGCATCGCTTCTTTCCGAATTGCCATTTGGCACCGGCATCGACTTTCCACATGCCCGAAAGGTCTGCTATGCCTTGCAAAGAAGGCGAGATATAAGAGAAGTCAACTGACAACGATACAGGACAATTCTGACTAAACTTGAAGGAGTTGCTTAAAGAACCGTAGAAAACCCATTTGCTATTGTCAAAACATACGTCATGGAAATTCCCAGCTTTTTCTCGCTGATTGAACATGTTTGCGGTTGCTGTAGCATTCCAGATGTAACCGATACCGAAAGGAGCATATAGATTGAGTCCGACAATGCGTTTGTAGTCCATGTTGATAGTCTGATAAACGAGGTTTAGTGCATCATGCGACTGATAAGGCAGTTGCACTGCGGCTTTGTCTCCATACTGGAAATAAAGTGTAGCGACATATTTCTGTCTTAGAATGTAGTTGAACTGCGCATCATACTGAATATGGGGTTGTAGTTTCGGGTTGCCGATAACTGTGGAGTAATCGTTTATGTAGCTTGTGCCTCCATGCAGTTCCCAATAGGCAGGGTAAATACGTTGGGCGCTGAGATTAAGTTGGAAGACACTCTTCGGTATCTTGTAGTAAGTGGCTCCAAGTTGTGGTATGAAGTTCCAGTTGTGCTGATATTTGCTGTGGTAGTATTCTCCTTTCGCCGAGATATTGAACGATAGCCCACAATCAAATGAGCGTTGTGTACCGACATAGATACCTGCCACATCCTCGTTGAGCCTGTCGTCAAAGTCGGGATTGTCAGATGAGTCATACACCTGAGAACTGTTATCTTCAGAGCGCTGATATTCGACACCGTAACTGAGTTGCCATTTACCGATGTGGTGTTCTTGGTCTAAATAGACATGATAGCGGTTGATGTCCTGCTTGTTGTCAGAGCCAAACAGGTAGTCAGCCCCCTTGAAAAGCGATTGTGAGCGGTTTTCGGAATAGCGGGTATAATCGCCACCAACCGTCATGCCAAACGGAGCTACATATCGCAAGGCTATGTTATGATAGTTGACTGGCGACAACATTTTATATACATTGGTGAAACTGCCAAGTGTACCGGCAGAAAGACTCCTGCTCTTTAAGTCAGAAATTATCTGTCCGTTGTAGGTAAGTTTCAGGGTTTTCCATGCGGCGGATGCAAATATAGTATTGCTCCAATTTTGGCTGATACGTCGCATATTGTCTTCTATCATCGTGCGCTGACCGTTGAAAAGATGATTAGACCATGCTTCCTCCTGATTCCATGATTTTGTTCTTGACAACCCGTAATTCAAATCAAAAGTCCAGTCCTTGACTGCGTATGTGGCGGCGAATACACCCCCATACGAACCATAATGGGCTTGATTGTATCCGGCTCTCACCTGCCCTTGCAGACCGTCAAGAGGCTTAGGGGTTTTCAACACCACATTGATGACCGCTCCGTTTACATGATATTTTGCCGGAGCAGAATACATTATCTCAACATTCTTCAGCCTGTCAACGGGAGTGGTATATAAAAGTTGATAAAGATTCTGAAGCGGCATATTTGTCAGCTCGCCGTTTAGAATAATGGTCACATTTGAGGCACCTGTCAGCCCTATCATGCCGTTGTTGTTCGTCACTCCGGGCAGATAGCCAAGTGCTTCAAGTATGTTATTTACCGGTTTATCCTTGACAATCCCAGGCAGGTCAACAATCATAATGCCGTCCTCGCCTCTGGTCTGCGGTTTCTCGCCTTTCACAACAATTTCGTCAAGTTTATGTGCGGAAACGGTATCTGCCACTTCCGTCTGAGCATAAGCGGCAACGCCATGCAGAATTGTGATGGAAAATAATAGTTTTTTCATTGCAGTATTGTTATTTGCTATTTCTGATGCAAAACTACTCCCACTTATATGGACTATTCATATCAGCAACCTTATTTAGTCTTAAATGCTCCCTTATTTAGTCTTAAACGAAGGAGAGTCTAATCCGTTGTATCAAGGATTATTGGTAAATTTGCATTATGAAACATTTTAAGGCCATATCAATATCATTCATCATTATCATTTCGGCTATTTTCAGCTGTAATGTATATTATCTCGTAAGTCTGTATCATTCTATAAGAAACAATGTAGAACGGGATGTAATGACCGCTTTGGCTGATGCCGACATTGACGATATGTGGGAGCGTACCGACCGAGCCAATCGCACAGCAACAGCAACCCGTCAAGCATATATTGAGAATGGCGATTCAATAGTTGAACAACCACGTTCCATATCAGGCATTAAGGATGAAGAGGGAAATTTCGTCACCACATCGACAAATCAGAAAGGCAAAACAAAGGTAAACAAGACACCGCTGCGACGCGACAGGTCATATACTAATCAGATGGTAAATGCCATGAGTCAGCAGATGCATGAGGCTATGGACCCGTTTGTCGATTTTAATCTGACCATCATGGACAGTATAGTAAAAGAACGTCTCGCTGACCGTCGCCTATATCCGAAATTTGTCGCTGTGGAGATTGTAAATTCAAAGGAGGAAATCTTGAGAGGGAATAATCATATCCCAGAGAACCGCTTGGGCTATGATGTGTTTTCGCTATGCTTTAATCCGGAGTCTGATATGTATTATCGTGCATATATGACACCATTGACTCGGCATATTATATCGGAAATGTCGGGAGTGATAGTGACAATCCTTCTGCTTATGGTTTCATTTGCTTTGGCATTTTGGTATCTGTTCCGCACCGTGTCGCGCCTACGAACTATTGAGGAAATGAAAGATGACTTTGTCAGCAATATGACCCATGAGTTGAAAACCCCGATTGCAATAGCTTATTCAGCCAATGACGCTCTGCTCAATTATGATACAGACAACGACCCTGCCAAAAAGAAGAAATATCTGATGATTGCAAATAAGCAACTCAAACGACTTGGCGAACTTGTGGAAAACATATTGGCTATGAGTATGGAGCGGCGCAAAACCATGAAGCTTAAACCGGAAGCAATTCATTTGCAAACCTTGGTGGAGGAGATAGCAGCCGCTCAACGGATGAGAGGTGATAAGGAGATAACAATCGATGTGGAAGTAGATGGGAATGTCTCGATAGAAGCAGATAAAACACATCTGTCAAACGTACTGAATAATTTAATTGACAATGCAATCAAATACTCCGGCGATAGCGTTGCAATAGCCATAACCGGCAATGATAAAGAAATATCTGTCTCGGACAACGGAATTGGCATCCCCGCCAAATCCGTACCTTACATCTTCAATAAGTTTTATCGGATACCTCACGGTAACCGTCAGGATGTTCGCGGCTATGGAATAGGCCTATACTATGTTAAGAATATACTTGACAAAATGGGATGGTCAATCTCTGTAAGAAATAAGGAAACAGAAGGTTCGGTATTCACAATTAAATTCAGCAACGATGCACAATAAGATATTATTTGTTGAGGATGAAGAAGACCTCACTCTGATTGTAGCCGACACGCTACGCGGACAAGGATATGAAGTTATTACTGCAGCTGACGGCATTGCCGGTCTTGAAAAATTCAAGACCGCAGGTGCTGATATAATTGTCGCTGATGTGATGATGCCCCAAATGGATGGCTTCTCTATGGCTAAAGAGATAAGAAAATTATCACCGTCAGTTCCTTTGCTCTTTCTCACAGCTAAAAGCACAATTGATGACATAGAGGAAGGATTTGAAATCGGTGCCAACGATTATCTTAAGAAGCCCTTTGAACTTCGCGAACTTATTGTGAGAATAAAAGCTCTGCTTCGCCGATACAACACCAGCCGGAGCGAGGATATTAGATTTTCAATCGGACGGTACATTTTCAATACTACGACGCAAACGCTTTCATTGGGAGAACGAAGCATAGAACTGTCACATTTCGAGTCCAAGATACTCGAACAGTTGGCTACCAACATCGGGAAAACAGTGGATGCATCGGAACTGATGATTGCCGTATGGCAACATGACGAACCAAGCAACCGCAACTCTCTCCACGGTTATATACACAAGCTCCGCCGCATGTTATGCCAAGATCCCTCAATCTCAATCATAAATCAACGAGGATTCGGGTATATGTTGACAATCAGCAACTGACTAAACCCAAATAGAATTGGAGATAAGAATCAAAAGTGTTTAGAGAACATATAAAATGCTTTTTCAAATTTCCCCTTTCAACATACAAAAAAGCAACTGTCTTATTTATTAGACAGTTGCTTTAGAATATTCACAAAACAGTTCAATAATAAAGAACTATTTTGCCATATAAAGGAAATCCCTATTGTTTAGTTGTTTTCAGGACGGAGCTTACGTACCACCTCAGCAGTGCGCCACATTTCGCTGTCATGCAGAGCCTGCAATTCCTTCTCCAGACCCACACGATAGTCAGGCTTTGAGTTGCTGTCGATAGAAATCTGTGCTTCATTTCCTGTCACAACGCTGTGATAAAGCTTCTCAACCACCGGCTTGATTGCATCGTGGAAAGGACCCATCCAGTCAAGCGCACCGCGCTGTGCAGTTGTAGAGCAGTTTGCATACATCCAGTCCATACCATTCTTTGCAAAGAGAGGCATCAAAGACTGTGTAAGCTCTTCAACTGTTTCATTAAAAGCCTCAGAAGGAGTGTGACCATTCTCACGGAGCACTTCATACTGTGCAAGAAGCAGACCCTGAATTGCACCCATCAAAGAACCACGCTCTCCGGTAAGGTCAGAAGTAGCTTCACGCTTGAAAGTTGTCTCAAACAGATATCCAGAACCAATACCGATACCAAATGCAAGGACTTTCTCCAGTGCATGACCAGAAGCATCCTGATATACAGCGTATGAAGAATTAAGACCGCGACCTTCGAGGAACATTGTACGGAGAGAAGTTCCGGAACCCTTAGGAGCCACCATGATAACATCTACATCAGCAGGAGGCACAACACCTGTACGGTCATTCCAGTTGATAGCAAATCCATGAGAGAAATAAAGAGTCTTGCCAGCTGTAAGATAAGGCTTTACTGTAGGCCAAAGCTGCATCTGTGCTGCATCGCTAAGGAGCATACATACAATAGTACCCTTTTCTGCAGCCTCTTCGATTGAGAACAAAGTCTCACCCGGCTTCCAGCCGTCAGCCACAGCTTTTTCGTAAGTCTTACCCTGACGCTGTCCAACAATTACGTTAAATCCATTGTCACGCAAGTTACATGCCTGACCGGGACCCTGCACTCCATAACCGAGCACTGCTATTGTTTCATTTTTCAATACTTCACGAGCTTTTTCCAATGGAAACTCTTCACGTGTCATTACCTCTTCGATAACTCCACCAAAATTCATTTTTGCCATTTTCTTTCTGTTTTTTTATTGCAGACATTTACAAAATATTCTGCTTGTTATTTCTATTTTATATTTACTTCTAAAAGATGCCAATCCACAGGATTAACTTCTCAACATTCACTTTTACGATGCAAATTTAATCAATTTATTACAAAAACGCCCAAAAAGCGAACATTTTATTCAAAAACCAAACGACATCTTACAACAGATTCTCCTTTCGACACATTTTCCTGAACATTCTTTCGTACTTCTATATGGTAAACATTCCTTTCTTTCTCTTCCACAAAGAAAGACAGCGTGTCACCGATATAGCTCTCAGCCATATATGCCATTTCAATTCGCCTCACATTCTCATGGCAATATTTGTCAAGCGGAAACAAGTCGCAAATATGTTCTATATACTTAATACTATTGACATGTCCATTGTAATCAATGTCACTATATCTTATCGTCAGATTTCTCACCAGCTTGTCGTCAGACAGACGACGCACCTTACCTTGCTTCTCAACAGGACAATTCTCTTCACCACAAATGTATCTGTCCATGTTCTGTCCGTGTACCTCATGCAAATCAATAGGCTCACGATTGTCATAGTTTATCATCGCCCATATACTGCGGGCATATCCGAAAACCTTCCCGTTCTCACCTCTGATACAGAAATTACGGTCGCAAAACAGACGATACACATCTTCTATCCATGTATCAATGCAGAACTTATCATACACTTTCGGCATTTCATACATTTCAATCGCAAGCCGTGAAAGAACCCAAGTATAGTTGGCCTCGTTCAGCATCTTCATGCCAAATCCGCGCTCACTCGCATGATTCTCCGCACTGTTAAGCAGATGCTTACCTAACGTACCATAATTCAGACGTCCTGCAAAATCCGTATGAAAAGGATCAACAACAAGCTCTGTTCTACCAATTTTCTCTTCTGTCATTCCGATATACCTGTATTACAGTTCTCCGCCCGACGTATCTCCCTCTCATTCAAAAATTCATCCAGATGCTCCACACGGCTTTTAGTTATGCAGATTCTTCCCGAGCGCACAAACTGCAATACGACACCGAGTTCATTCAGACTGTTATAAAGCGAAAGAATATCACTTGTAATACCAGTCTTTTCAACTGTGGCATAAGTCGGGTTCACTTCCACTATATGCGCTCCATGAATACGCACAATCCGGCTGACATCACGGTTTTCAAGCATCATAGGAGTTGAAATCTTCACCAGCGAAGTTTCAAGAATAAACACCTCATCTTCTGTGTAGTAGTTAGCCTGAATCACATCAATCTTCTTCTCTATCTGCTTGGTCAACATCTGCGCCATGTCCTCATCACAATAACAGGTGATAGTATATTTATGTACACCGGGAGTAGAAGATGCGCATACATTAAGGCTCTCTATATTCACCTGCCGACGAGTAAACACCGCCGTAATCTGACTGAGAAGACCCGGAGTATTTTCCGAATAAATCAGCATAGTATATAATGTTTTGCCTTCTTCCTGACCGTATGACGTACATTTGCCGCAACTCTTACAGTCATTATGTTGTTCTGCCATATATCTCTATATAATTTATGTTCAACAGAAATCCATTTTATCATTACTCATGCTTCCGTCTATGAATTCACTTCAAGAAGCATTTCATCTACATTTGCGCCCGGAGGAGTCATAGGAAGCACATTGTCTTCCTCAAGCACGGCACACTGCAACAGATAAGGTCCCGGAGTGGCAAGCATCTTACGAACAGCCTCGTCGAGTTCCTCTCTGTTCACAACCGTCTGTACAGGAATACCATACGCTTTAGCTATAAGTTCATAATCCGGATTCGTCATCGGAGTGAACGAATAACGATGATTGAAAAACATAGCCTGCCACTGACGCACATTGCCCAGATAGTTGTTGTTGAGCAATATAATCTTCACCGGTGCCTGCTGCTCCATAATTGTACCGAGTTCCTGAATGGTCATCTGCAAACCTCCGTCACCACAGAACATACATACCGTGCGCTCCGGAGCACCAAACGTGGCACCGATGGCAGCAGGAAGTCCGAAGCCCATCGTACCGCATCCTCCGGAAGTGACCACACTACGTCCTTTACTGAACTTAAAGTAACGGCATCCGAACAACTGGTTCTGACCCACATCAGTAACAAGTACCGCCTCGTTGTTCGCAGCCTCGCTCACCTTGCGTACCACTTCTCCCATGAGAAGAGGACCTTCCGTAGGATTCAAAGCTTTATTGATGACTTTATTAAACTCCTTCTCCTCATACGGTTTGAAACTGTCAATCCAATGCTGATGCGTCGTCTTATCAACAAGTTCAGTCACAGCGGCAAGTGTTTCCTTGCAATTGCCAAGAACCGCCAAATCCACTTTCACATTCTTGTTTATCTCCGACGGGTCAATATCAAAGTGTATGATTTTCGCCTGTTTGGCATACGTCTTCAAGTTACCTGTCACACGGTCGTCAAAACGCATACCTACCGCTATCAGCAGGTCACACTGGTTAGTCATTACATTAGGTCCGAGATTGCCATGCATACCCAGCATACCCATATTCAACGGATGGTCTGAAGGCAGAGCAGACAAACCAAGCATAGTGCAACCAGCCGGTATCTGAGCCTTCTCAAGCAACGCGCGCAATTCTTCTCTCGCATCACCAAGCTCAACCCCCTGCCCTACAAGCACAAACGGCTTCACAGAATCATTAATCATCTTGGCAGCTTTCTCCACCGCTGTCTGCTCCATTTTAGGAACCGGTTCATAGCTTCTAATGAAGTCCACCTTCTTACTCTCGTATTCAAAGATTTCAGTCTGGGCATTCTTCGCGAAATCAAGAACCACCGGACCGGGACGTCCGCTGCGTGCAATATAGAAAGCACGGCTGACAGCCCATGCAATATCTTCTGCACGGCGTATCTGATAGCTCCACTTGCTTATAGGCTGTGTGATTCCCACCACGTCAACCTCCTGAAAAGCATCTGTACCGAGCATTGCCGCACCGACCTGTCCGCATATCACAACCATTGGTGTCGAATCAATCATCGCATCGGCAATACCAGTTATCGTATTGGTTGCTCCGGGACCGCTTGTCACAATGGCACAGCCTACCTTGCCGCTCACACGCGCATATCCCTGTGCCGCATGTACCGCCCCTTGCTCATGACGAACAAGAATGTGGTTCAATTCTTTTCTATAATCATACAAAGCATCATATACAGGCATGATGGCACCACCCGGATAGCCAAAGAGTATGTCAACCCCTTCATGCAAAAGTGAACGCATCAATGCCTCTGCACCTGATATTTGTTCTTTCATCCTATATTTAGATTTTTCTGTTTTTTCAGTCTTCAATGATTCTCACTCCTCCTTTGTCTGCCGAACTTACGCTCTGTGCATACGCTTTCAGCGATTTGCTGACCACGCGGTTGCGCTTCAACGGCTGCTGCGGACGCGATGCAAGTTCCTCGTCGCTGAGGCAGACATTGATACTACGGTTCGGAATATCAATCTCTATGATGTCTCCATCCACAATCTTTCCGATATTGCCTCCGGCTGCCGCTTCCGGACTTATATGCCCGATGCTCAGACCCGAAGTTCCGCCAGAGAAACGTCCGTCAGTGATAAGCGCACATTCCTTGCCCATGTGCATACTCTTTATATAAGAAGTAGGATAAAGCATCTCCTGCATACCCGGACCGCCTTTAGGACCTTCGTGGGTAATCACCACCACATCGCCCTTCACAACTTTTCCTCCCAAAATGCCCTCGCAAGCATCCTCCTGCGAATCAAAAACCTTTGCCGGACCTCTGAAATGCCATATACTTTCATCCACACCAGCTGTCTTGACCACACATCCGTCTTGTGCAATGTTTCCGAAAAGCACAGCCAGTCCACCGTCTTTTGTATAGGCATGTTCTACATCACGAATGCAGCCGTTCTCACGGTCTGTGTCCAGACTCTCCCATTTCGTATCTTGCACACCGAGCTGGTTGCAGAACACCCCTGCCGGCGCACTCTCATATATGCGCTGTGCTTCCGGGTCTATCTGTTCTTTGAGAATAGAATATCTTTCAATGTCCTCACCCAAAGTTGCACCATCCACACGTTTGACCTCCGTATTGAGAAGTCCAGCTTTTGCAAGTTCACCGAGAATACCAAGAATGCCTCCGGCACGTCCACACTCCTGCACGCTGTATTTCTGAGTATTCGGAGCCAGTTTGCAAAGACAAGGCACACGACGGCTCAATCTGTCAATGTCGGCCATTGTAAAATCAGCTCCCGCCTCTTGTGCCACAGCAAGCAAGTGAAGAATCGTGTTCGTACTTCCTCCCATAGCTATATCGAGCGACATAGCATTAAGAAAAGCATCGCGTGTAGCTATATTACGCGGCAGAACGCTCTCATCCCCATCCTCATAATATGCCAAAGCATTCTTCACAATCTGACGTGCAGCCTGCTTCATCAGTTCCTTACGGTTTACATGGGTGGCAAGAATGGTTCCGTTTCCCGGCAACGAAAGCCCGATGGCCTCAGTAAGAGAGTTCATCGAATTGGCGGTGAACATACCAGAGCAACAACCGCATCCCGGACAAGCACGATTCTCAACCTCCGCCAGTTCATCATCACTCACGCTACTGTCCGCACCCTTCACCATAGCCGCAATAAGATCAAGGTTCTCTCCCTTCCACTTTCCAGCTTCCATCGGACCTCCCGACACAAATACAGCAGGAATATTCAAGCGCATGGCAGCCATCAGCATACCCGGAGTAATCTTGTCGCAGTTGGAGATACATATCATGGCATCCGCCTTGTGGGCATTACAAACATATTCCACAGAATCAGCAATGATATCACGTGAAGGCAACGAATAAAGCATACCGTCATGTCCCATAGCTATTCCGTCGTCAATAGCAATAGTATTAAATTCTGCTGCATAACAGCCCATCTTCTCTATCTCAGCCTTCACAATCTGTCCCGCCTCGTGAAGATGAGTATGTCCGGGAACAAACTGTGTAAATGAATTGACAATGGCGATAATAGGTTTGCCAAACTGTTCGCGTTTCATGCCGTTGGCAACCCAAAGTGCTCTGGCTCCCGCCATCCGGCGACCTTCCGTGCATACCGCACTACGTAGTTTATGTTTCATATATGTTATTATTTTTATATTCTGTTATCTTTTTATCTCATCATAGTCCGGATATTTATTTTCATATCGTCCTACAATCAAAAAGCCTCTCCTGCTTGTCGCAAGAAAGGCTTCCTGATATACATTATATAAAGTCAAATACATATATGCACCTTCTCACGACAAGTTTCTCTCTTGACGACGACTGATAGAATATTGCTAATAGTTAGAATGGTGCTAATGTATCTCATTTTATTGTTTTTTGATTACAACCGCAAAATTAGCACATTGTAATGAAACAGCCAACAAAATATCCTTTTTTTTCAAACAAAAACTTTCAATCCGTAGCTTTACGTCATATTTTCATTATATATTTCAACACAAACACCTCTATTTTCTTTTATTTTATTTGCACCTATTTCTATGCACATTTTTCATTAAAATGCTGTTTTTCATTTTGACAAAATGATATTTTCGCCCAAAATGAAAATTTAACACTTGAAG
>X363_Desmarests_Spiny_Pocket_Mouse__coassemble_1052_pt1 | contig 11789 bp, 11 predicted proteins | sample X363_Desmarests_Spiny_Pocket_Mouse__metabat2_low_PE_006 | metagenome-assembled genome bin X363_Desmarests_Spiny_Pocket_Mouse
CAGTTGGTAGAGCATCGGCTTCCCAAGCCGAGGGTCACGGGTTCGAGTCCCGCTTGCCGCTCAGATGCGGCAAATGCATCCTTTTTATATTTTATTACAAACAGAAGAGGCTATATCGGATATGATTGTAATGACCTTCATCATAGTGGCTGTTTTGCTTGTTGGATATCTGATGATGAGCACTGAACAGGTTAATCATATAAACCGCGCTGCCGTTGCCATGTTTTGCGGTGTTATAGTTTGGATTCTGTATATGATTCATGGAGGTGATTTTCTTCGCCTTATGCACCCTGAGGAATACGATGCTTTTTTGGGAGGTAGGTTATCTACCCCTGAGACTGTGAAGGAGTTTGTAGCTGACAATATCATTGTGAAATACATATCCGAAGCATGTTCCGTCATATTGTTTCTGATTGCCACAAATACGATTGTGGAAGTTATGAACAATAACGGTGTTTTCGATTCTCTTGTTAGGTGGCTGCGTATGCGTAGCAGCAAGAGATTTCTGTGGGTCATTTCCATTCTTACCTTCTTTATTTCTGCCAATGTGGATAATTTGACGACCGTTGTGCTTATGATTTCAATAATGGGGCAAGTGGTTCGTTCACATTACCAGAGAGTCATTTATGCGTGTGCAATTATGATAGCGGCAAATTTGGGAGGCTCGTTTACAGTGATAGGTGATATGACTTCTCTTATGCTTTGGGTGCGTGGTGTCATAACTCCAAGTGTATTTGCCGCCGGACTTTTTCTTCCGGCTTTCGCCACATTGTGCATCTTTAATCTGCTTGTCTCGTCAATGCTTGTTGGCAAGGTGGAAGTTTCTTCGATTCTGAGCAGATATGATGGCGATGATTCTTATTTGTCTGTATGGCAGAAGATTCTTATATTGGTAATAGGACTGGCAGGATTGTGGTCTATTCCTACGTTGCATTTGGTGACAAAACTTCCTCCTTTTCTTGGTGCGCTATGTGTTTTGGCATTGATTTGGGTGGTAGAAGGTATTTGCAATCTTGAGCGTAATGGGAATATCTTGTTTGTACAACGGCATTATTTGCGGAACACAGAGTTTATAGGGATGCGTATTATCCTTTACTTTATAGGCATATCTCTTGGAGTTGGAGTCTTGAAAGAATGTGGATTCTTGGATTTTATCGCAAACTGGCTGGAGAGCAATGTGGACAATGTATATATATATGGTGTGTTGACCGGACTTATTTCGAGTGTGGTTGATAATGTGCCTTTTGTCATGATTGGTATGAATCTTTTTCCTTTTGACATGCAGGGTGGTGCTGCTTCGGAGTTTGTTCTGAATGGAGCGTACTGGCAGCTTCTTTCTTTCTGCTGTGCAATTGGAGGTTCATTGTTATTTGTCGGTTCGTTGGCCGGGCAGTCGGTTCTGCAGCTTGAAAGAATACGCATTATATGGTATGTGCGTCATATTATGTGGCGTGTCTTTGTTGCATGGGCTGGAGGTATGCTTGTGTTTTGGTTGACGCATTAAAAAATTGTGGTAGATTATGTCGAGAATAAATTGTATAGGTATATTGACTTCCGGAGGAGATTCTCCCGGTATGAATGCCGCAATACGTGCCGTTACTCGTACCGCTATTTGTAAGGGGTTTGGAGTAAAAGGTATTTATCGTGGATATGACGGTCTTGTAAATGATGAGATAGTTTCGTTTACGACTGAAAGTGTGAGTAATGTCATAGCTCGTGGCGGCACTATATTGAAGAGTGCTCGTTCTAAAGCCTTTATGACACCGGAAGGACGAAAGCAGGCTTATGAGAATATGGTTAAAGAGGGAATTGACGCTCTTGTTGTTATTGGCGGAAATGGTTCTCTGACCGGTGCGCGTATCTTTGCGGATGAGTTTGATGTTCCTTGCATAGGTTTGCCGGGAACTATTGACAATGATTTATATGGAACGGATCTTACCATCGGATATGATACCACATTGAATACGATTGTAGAATGCGTGGATAAGATTCGTGATACGGCAAACTCTCATGAACGTATCTTCTTTGTGGAGGTAATGGGACGTGATGCCGGTTTTCTTGCTCAAAACAGTGCGATAGCAAGTGGAGCTGAGGCTGCGATTATTCCGGAAGACAGTACTGATGCTGACCAGTTGGAGCATTTTATTGGTCGCGGAATACGTAAAAGCAAAAACTCCAGTATTGTGATTGTGAGCGAAAGCCCTAAATGTGGTGCAATGTTTTATGCTGACAGGGTTAAAAAAGAATATCCTCAGTATGATGTGCGTGTTTCAATATTAGGGCATCTTCAGCGCGGAGGTTCACCTTCGGCTCGTGACCGTATTCTTGCATCAAGACTTGGAGCAGGTGCTATTGATGCAATACTTGACGGACAGCGTAATGTGATGGTGGGTATTCGTAATAACAATGTGGTATATGTGCCATTTACAGATGCTATTCGCAGTGACAAGGCAATGAATAAAGACCTTATTCGTGTGCTGGATGAGTTATCTATATAAATAGACGGAGTTTTCGGGACTTTTGATGATGAAATCAATGATCACCATCCTTGGGCCTACAGCGTGCGGCAAAACTGCTTTTGCCGCACATTTGGCTTCTAATATAGGAGGAGAAATAATAAGTGCAGATAGTCGTCAGGTTTATCGTGCAATGGATATTGGCACGGGGAAAGACTTGGACGACTATATTGTGGAGGGTAAGAAAGTGCCTTATCATTTGATTGATATAGCAGATGCCGGAGAGAAATATAATGTGTTCAGGTATCAGCATGATTTTTTGGAGGCATACAATGATATACGTTCCCGAAATGTGGTGCCTATTTTATGTGGTGGAACAGGGTTGTATATTGAAAGTGTGCTTCGAGGGTATCATTTGAGTCCTGTGCCTCAGAATCATGCTTTGCGTGCTTCGCTTGAAGGCAAAACGCTTGAGGAACTTACGGATATTCTTAAAGGGTATAAAGCTTTGCATAATACTACTGACACGGACACCGTTCAACGTGCAATAAGGGCTATAGAAATAGAAGACTATTGTGCGAAGATTCCGCTTGAAGACAGGTATTTCCCTGAAATAAATAGTCTTGTTGTAGGGCTTGATATTGAGCGTGATTTGAGGCGCGAGAAGATTACGAGAAGGTTAAAGCAGAGACTGGATGAGGGTATGGTAGATGAAATAAGAGGGCTTATTGAGAAAGGAGTTAGTCCGGATGATTTGATTTACTATGGCCTTGAGTATAAGTATCTGACATTGTATGTTATAGGAAAGATATCTTATGAAGAAATGGTTCGTCTGCTTGAAATTGCGATTCATCAGTTTGCGAAAAGACAAATGACATGGTTTAGAGGCATGGAGCGGAGGGGCATTGAAATAAACTGGATTGATGCTTCTTTGCCTATGGATGAGCGTTTGGGTGTTGTTGAATGTTTGTGGAACGATTATAATCGAGATAATTGTAAGGATTGACATCCGAATTTTAATTTAATGTGTAACCAACTAAAATAGAATACATAGTCGGATATGGTAACAGCTAAGGAACGATGGGGCATTATTTATAGTCCTCGTGCAGGTTCTTATAATGCACATAAACGGTGGGACATGATTCGTACTTATATTGAGTCGCGTGGTGTCCAGTACGATTTTGTGCAGTCTGAAGGCTTTGGATCTGTAGAACGTTTGGCGGCAATGCTGTGTACCAATGGGTATAGGACAGTTGTGCTTGTTGGAGGTGATGGAACTTTGAATGATGCTATAAATGGAATACTTGGTTGTTCTGATATTCCTGAAGATTTTGCTTTTGCTGTTATTCCTAATGGAATAGGCAATGACTTTGCAAGATTTTGGGGAATGGGTGTTGATGATTATAAACGTTTGATTAATAATATAATTGAGAGACGTACACGTTTGATTGATATAGGTGTGTGCTCTTTTGCGGATGAAAATAATATTCCTCAAAAGAGATACTTTTTGAATTGTATAAATATCGGGCTTGGTGCTCGTCTTGTGCAGTTGACAGATGAAGCCATGCGCTTTATAGGTTCAAAGCGTCTTTCTACTGTTTCCATTGCTATTGCCCAAATCTTTGAGCGTAAAGCTTTTAATGTTGAATTTGCAATAGAAAAAGAATCTTTTTCTCAAGAGGTTATGTCAATATGCATAGGAAATTGTCATGGATATGGTCAGACTCCCAATGCTGTTCCTTATAACGGACTGTTGGATATGTCTGTGATAACGAGACCTAAATGGTGGCAACTTTTTGAGGGCTTTTGGCTTCTTGGAAAAGGGCATTTCTTAAATTATAAAAATGTGCATCCTTATCGTACTTCGTCTATAAAGCTTGTAGATGTAGGAAAGGCTTCTATTAGTCTTGACGGCAGAATGCTGCAAACTAAATATGTCGGAAATATAGAGGTAGGAGTGAAAAAAGAGTTTATAAGATTTATAATCTGATTCTGTTTTTCTATTGGTTGATTCATTTGTTTTCTTGAATAAATACCATTTTATATATTCGGATGTAGCATTGAATCTCGATTGGAGGTTTTGATTTAAAAGGCGATATTATAATAGCGAAGAAGAGTATGTCTTGTTTACATTTCTTCTTCGCTATCTTTTTATTGCTTATTTCTTTTCTTTCAGCAAATCGCGTATTTCTGTGAGTAGTAACTCTTCTTTGCTTGGTGCCGGTGGCGCAGCAGGGGTTTCAGCCTCCTTCTTTTTACGTAGTTCTGTTAATTTAGTTATTCCTTTAATCAAAAAGAATATAGCCAAAGCTATAATAAGAAAGTCTATACAGTTTTGCAGAAATGCACCATAATTGAATGTGACTGCATCAGCGGCTTGTGTGATTACATTTCCGTTTTCGTCTTTAATCTCTTGTACTGCATCTTTTAGTGTAAGCTTTAAATCTGAAAAGTTTACACCTCCGATGAGAAGTCCTAACGGTGGCATAATAATGTCGTTTACAACTGATGTGACTATTTTCCCGAAAGCTCCACCGATAATCACACCGACTGCCATATCTACAACATTACCTTTAAGGGCAAAAGCCTTAAAATCTTCAATAAATTTTCCCATATTTTTATCTTTAATTAAATATATTCTTGTTTCACTTGCAAAGTTAAAATATTTATTTGTAACTTTGTGCGTGTAAAAATAATAAAACAATGAAGATACGCATATTATCAATGATAATGTTTATTATAGGGTTGTTGGTGGTGGTAGCATGTTCAACGGCACATCATTGTAATTGCGGATAAATTTTAACACTATCTATCCGCATCGGTTTTTATTGTTGTGGTGAGATAAGTGTGTAACTGATTTATAAAGAAAAGGAGATTAACAACAATATTTTTTCAACCTTTTAATAAAAACAAGAAAATGGCAATTAAAGTTGGTATTAACGGATTCGGCCGTATCGGTCGCTTTGTTTTCCGTGCAGCTCAGACTCGTTCTGACATTGAAATCGTAGGTATTAATGACCTTTGTCCTGTTGATTACCTTGCATATATGCTTAAGTATGACACAATGCATGGTCAGTTTGAGGGTACTATCGAGGCTGATGTTGAGAACTCTAAGCTTATTGTTAATGGCAAGTCTATCCGCGTAACTGCAGAACGCAACCCTGCTGACTTGAAGTGGAACGAAATTGGTGCTGAATATGTTGTTGAGTCAACAGGTCTCTTCCTTACTCAGGAGAAGGCTCAGGCTCATATCGAAGCTGGTGCTAAGTACGTTGTTATGTCTGCTCCTTCAAAGGATGCTACTCCAATGTTCGTTTGTGGTGTAAACTTTGACAAGTATGTTAAGGGTACTCAGTTCGTTTCTAACGCTTCTTGTACTACTAACTGCTTGGCTCCTATCGCAAAGGTTCTCAATGACAAGTGGGGTATCACAGATGGTCTTATGACAACTGTTCACTCAACAACTGCTACTCAGAAGACTGTTGACGGTCCGTCAATGAAGGACTGGCGCGGTGGTCGTGCTGCTTCTGGCAACATCATCCCTTCTTCTACAGGTGCTGCTAAGGCTGTAGGTAAGGTTATTCCTGAACTCAATGGTAAGCTTACAGGTATGTCTATGCGTGTTCCTACTCTTGATGTATCAGTAGTTGATCTTACTGTAAATCTTGCTAAGCCTGCTAAGTACGAAGAGATTTGTGCTGCAATGAAAGAGGCTTCTGAAGGCGAACTTAAGGGTGTTCTTGGCTACACAGAAGATGCTGTTGTTTCTTCTGACTTCCTCGGATGCACTAACACTTCAATTTTCGATGCTAAGGCTGGTATCGCTCTTACAGATACATTTGTTAAGGTTGTTTCTTGGTATGACAATGAAATCGGTTACTCTAACAAGGTTCTCGAACTCATTGCACACATGGCTCAGGTAAACGCTTAAGATTTTTCTCGGACTGAGATAATTATAAATTTAGAGTGTATGTCAAATCCATTTTTGGCATACACTCTTTTCTTTTGATATTAGAAGCGAAACACTGATTTTCTACTGACCCCTGAAACATTGTTAATTTTGATATGCCCTTAAATACTTTATACAAAAAAGAAAGATACACCTATTTAATTAGATGTATCTTTCTTGCAGTAGCGTCTACGAGAATCGAACTCGTGTTCCATGCGTGAGAGGCATGTGTCCTAGCCGCTAGACGAAGACGCCTTTTGGGTGTTTTGACAATACATTAAATATATTCAATGTATCAGTAGCGCCTACGAGAATCGAACTCGTGTTCCATGCGTGAGAGGCATGTGTCCTAGCCGCTAGACGAAAGCGCCCTACTTGGAGGAGACAAAAAGATTCAGAAAATAAGCGGAAGGAGGGGGATTCGAACCCCCGGTACGAAATTCGTACGGCAGTTTAGCAAACTGCTGGTTTCAGCCACTCACCCATCCTTCCGGATTTTCACTGAATCTTGACAGCCCTTCTTTGCTGCGGTTTTCTCTCCGCAAGCTTATCTTCTAAGCTTTTGGGAAGGTCTCCCTGTCAATTGCAATGCAAAGGTACATCTATTTTTTGAATCGGACAAATAAATCAGGAAAAAGTTTTAACTTTGCAGAAAATAAAGACTGATATGGATAGAATAAATAGACTATATATGCCTCCCTTATGTAATTTTGTGGATATACCAAAGGTTGTGGATGATAGAGGTTGTTTGTGTTTTGCCGAACACAAGCATTTACCGTTTGAGATTAAACGTATCTTTTGGATATATGGTGTAGAGGATGGAAAAACACGTGGAGGTCATGCCCACAAGACATGTGCAGAGGTTGTATTTCCTGTGAACGGTAGTTTTGAGATTCTTGTAGATAATGGGTATGAGTCTAAGACTTTCTTTATGGATTCTCCATCGAGGGGAATATATATTGCACCTAATGTTTGGTGTCATCTTCGGAATTTCTCTTCAGATGCAGTATGCGTCGTATTGGCATCACAAGAATATAATCCCAAAGGATATATTAACGATTATGAAACATTTAAGATTTGGGTGAATGGAACTGATTCCTTATTCTGATAGTATGTATGACGAATGGAATACATTCGTTTTAAATTCTAAAAACGGAACTTTTTTATTTGACCGCCGTTTTATGGAATATCATTCAGACCGGTTTTCTGATTGCTCTATTGTTCTTAAAGATAAAAATAGAATAATTGCATGTTTTCCAGCCAACTACTGTGCGAATGAGCAAAAAGTCTATTCACATCAAGGGCTTACCTACGGAGGATTTATAATGGATACGAAAATAACTTCCTACCAGATATTGGAAGCTTTTAGAGTCATATCCGATTATTATCGTAGCCGTTTCTTCGCTAAAAGTATTATTTATAAACCTATACCGTATATATATGCGAAATATCCGTCGGAAGATGACCTTTATGCTTTGTTCAGGATGTCTGCAAAACTTGTGAGTAGAGGTCTTTCTTCTACTGTACTTCTTTCTTCTCCTCTGAAACTTACAGAATCAAGAAAAGGAGGTTTGAGAAAAGCTTATAGAGAGCATCTTGAGTTCGTGAATGGTGGAGATTTAGAGGAGTTTTGGGTAATTCTCGATGATGTCTTATGTGAATGTCATTCCGTTCATCCTGTACATACTGTAGCGGAACTTAGTTTGTTATGCGGATATTTTCCTAAAAAAATAAAACTATTTACGGTTCTTTCTTCTGAAGGAAAAATGCTTGCTGGCACGCTTGTTTTTGATTTTGGTGATGTTGTACACACACAATATATTGCCGCAAGCAAGATTGGCAAAGCTTCTGGTGCTCTCGACCTACTTATTTACAAATTAATTTCCGAAGTTTATTCTGACAGGAAATATTTTGATTTTGGTATTTCTACAGAATGCGGAGGTACAATCCTTAACGAAGGTCTTATTTTCCAGAAAGAAGGTTTTGGGGGTAGGGGAGTATGCTACGATACTTACGAGATACAATTGTAAATATGATAAATTGGAGATTTATGTATGAAAAAACAGAAATCTGCGTTCATACATAAATCCCCAAAAACTTTAGTTTGGTTTTTATTTATAAAATTCCTTTTTGCCGGCAGACAATGTGTTCTTCATTAATGAACAGATTGTCATCGGACCAACTCCTCCCGGAACTGGGGTGATGTAAGAACATTTCGGTGCAACCTCATCAAATTTAACGTCACCGTTAAGTCTGAAACCACTTTTGCGTGTTTCGTCTTTTACTCTTGTTGTACCCACATCTATTACGACAGCTCCTTCCTTGACCATATCTGCAGTGAGAAAGTTTGGAATGCCGATAGCAGCTATGATAATGTCAGCTTGTCTGCATTCTTCCTTGATGTTGTTTGTGTGGCTATGACATACTGTGACCGTTGTGTCGCCCGGATAGTTCTTCTGCATCATCAGTTGCGCCATTGGTTTGCCTACAATGTTGCTACGTCCGAGTACCACGCATTTCTTACCTTTTGTTTCAATGTTATACCGTTTCAGCAATTCGAGAATGCCATTGGGGGTTGCAGAAATATAACATGGAAGTCCTATAGACATTCTGCCCACATTGATAGGGTGAAATCCATCCACATCTTTGCGATAGTCGATAGCTTCTATCACTTTCTGCTCTGATATATGTGCTGGAAGCGGTAATTGTACGATAAATCCGTCAATGTCCGCATCATTATTAAGCTCTTCTACCTTTTTCAGCAGCTCTTCTTCTGTTACATTACTTTCATAACGTATGAGTGTAGATGTGAATCCACATGCCTCACAAGCTATGACCTTATTTTTTACATACGTTTCGCTGCCCCCGTCATGTCCGACAAGAATTGCTGCAAGATGAGGACGCTTGCCACCGTTTGCCACGATTTCTTCCACTTCCTTTGCAATCTCCTGTTTGATTATAGCAGCTGTTGCTTTTCCGTCAATTAACATTGTATTTTTGTTTAGATATGTTTTTACAGGCTTGTATGAGGTCACATCTTAGGCATTCCAGGAAGCTTCAATCCTTGCATTCTGCTTGCCATTGCAGCCATTTTGTTTCCAGACATCATCTTCATCATCTTTCTCATCTGGTCAAATTGTTTGGTCACTCTGTTCACTTCTTCGATTGAGTTTCCGCTTCCTTTGGCTATTCTAAGTTTTCTGCTCTGGTTGATACATTCAGGATGCTCTCGCTCGTATGGAGTCATTGAACCGATCATTGCTTCTACACTTTTGAATGCGTTGTCATCAATGTCAATATCTTTGAGCTGTTTACCTATACCCGGTATCATTTGGGCGAGTTCCTTAATATTTCCCATTCTCTTGATTTGGTTTATCTGATTAAGGAAATCGTTGTAGTCGAACTTGTTCTTTGCAATCTTCTTTTGCAGCTTTTTTGCTTCGTTCTCGTCAAATTGTGCCTGTGCACGTTCTACAAACGAAACGATGTCGCCCATTCCCAGTATTCGGTCAGCCATACGCTCCGGATGGAATACGTCTATAGCTTCCATCTTTTCTCCGGTTCCGACAAACTTGATAGGCTTATTGACCACAGTTCTAATAGACAATGCAGCACCACCACGTGTGTCTCCGTCGAGTTTTGTCAAAACAACACCGTCGAAGTCCAGACGTTCATTAAATTCTTTTGCCGTATTTACTGCATCCTGGCCAGTCATGGAATCTACCACGAACAGCGTTTCATCCGGATTTATCGCTTGTTTGATGTTCTGTATCTCTTTCATCATCTGTTCGTCGATAGCCAGACGACCAGCTGTATCCACGATGACGAGGTCATATCCTTTTGCACGTGCTTCCCGTATAGCATTCTCCGCAATTTCTACCGGATTCTTTGACTCCGGTTCACTGTAAACAGGCACTCCTATGCTTTCACCTACCACTTTCAGCTGTTCAATGGCAGCAGGACGATAGACATCACACGCTACAAGCAGAGGCTTCTTGTTCTTTTTGCTTTTTTGCTGAAGAGCGAGTTTTCCTGAAAATGTAGTCTTTCCGGAACCTTGCAGACCGGACATGAGTACTATGGCTGGATGTCCTTTGAGATTAAGTTCGACGGCCTGACTACCCATTAGCTCAGTCAGCTCGTCATGTACGATTTTCACCATCAGCTGGCTTGGCTTTACAGCTGTAAGCACATCTTGTCCGAGAGCCTTCTGCTTTACCGTGTCAGTGAAAGTCTTGGCTACTTTATAGTTGACATCCGCTTCAAGGAGAGCTTTTCGTACATCCTTGAGAGTCTCTGCTACATTTATCTCGGTGATTTTTCCTTCACCTTTCAGAATCTTGAACGAACGTTCTAAGCGTTCACTTAAGTTTTCAAACATATTTATCTATGTGATTTTTATTTTCTTTATTTATTTGTTCGTTTTTTTTGTGCCTTGATAAACAAGAAAGGCTATAATGCCTATTACAAGTATAATGGCTGCCACTCCTATTATATGGCTGTAATGTGATATTATGCCTATAAGCTCATCTTTTCCGATTTGCGTGTGGAACACAATTCCTATACCTACTAATATGGCATTCCACACTCCGGCTCCGAGACTGGTGTAAATCATGAATTTCCAAATATTCATTTTAGCCAATCCGGCAGGAATCGAAATCAGTTGGCGGATTGCCGGAATCATACGGCCGATGAGCGTAGAGATGACACCGTGCTTGTCAAAATAAGCTTCTGCTTTTTCCACTTTCTCCTGATCAATAAGACACATGTGTCCAAATCTGCTGTTTGCGAACTTATATACAATAGGACGTCCGAGAAAATAGGCGAGTGTATAATTTACAAGTGCTCCGATTAGTGCACCGATAGTACCGCACAATATAATCATAGGTATGCTCATCTCTCCTTTTTCTGCCGCCATATATGCAGCTGGAATCATTACAACTTCTGAGGGAAAAGGGATGAATGAGCTTTCGATAGCCATAAATAAGATAATCCAAAAATAATTCAGGTTGTCAAGTGCACCGCCTGTAAGGTTTACGATAAATTCTTCCATATATCTCGATATTTTCTGCCCGCAAAATTACGAAAAATATCCCGATAAATAGGGCTGCCATACATTAAATAGCGTTTATTGTTAAAAAAAGAACCGATTTTTTTGTTCTTTAGATTTATAGTCGTACCTTTGCCGCCGTTAAAAACATGGGTAAGTCCTATACGACCAGCTCCCTGTAAATCCTCCAGGGCTTGATCGCAGCAAAGGTAGCAGGTTGTAGCGGTGCGATGTAGATCGCTTACCCACCCGCCTCTTTCGCTCCGTTGGCCAGAGCACGTGATTTGTAATCTCGGGGTCGTTCGTTCGAATCCGACAAGCGGCTCTCTTACAA
>X363_Desmarests_Spiny_Pocket_Mouse__coassemble_1060_pt1 | contig 11746 bp, 12 predicted proteins | sample X363_Desmarests_Spiny_Pocket_Mouse__metabat2_low_PE_006 | metagenome-assembled genome bin X363_Desmarests_Spiny_Pocket_Mouse
ATTTTAACCGCTTAGTAGATTGGAGAAATTTTCAGCGCACTGTCGCTGAAAAAACGCTTGGGATTGGATTTAAAAACGCTGAACACAGGATTTTCTGTTAATAGATGTAAAATCTCTGTTTGTCCGAAATTCCGTACAAAAACAATCGAGGGAAATAAGAATTGATGTGAATCAAGTATTTCAAAAGCTAACACATTGTAAACCAGATGTTTGCTATTTTAATTGGAAGTGCGAGTTTTAAAGGTAAAACTGATGCCTTTTTTCAAAGCATTATCTTGTTGATTTATAACGCATTAGCAAAATCATACTGATTTTTCAAAATGTAAATAAGTGTTTCAAATGTTAAATTCTCGGATGGAGTGAAAATCAAAGTGTCAAAATGGGAAGATAGCTTTTAAGTGTGATTCCTTGCTGTTTTTAAAGTAGATGTACTCACAGTTTCTTAGTCTTGGGTGCGTTTTTATCCAATTTCATATTTCTATTGGATAAAAAATGCCATATTTTATCCAGTACAGCGTATTTATTGGATAAAATAATTATCTTCCGCGTTTCAATAATAAAATGAAACTGATGAAGAAAGCACCAACAAAGTGTATGTGGTTGACAATGGCTTTGTGCAAAGCAGATGCATTCGGCAGACTCTCAAAAAAGGATAACTATTATATGAAAACCCTCCATCCGTCAGAAGTATTCAGACAAAAAACGCAAAATGTGACGGGATGCGTAAAACTCATGTATTCTGTTGACGTATAAAAATTTATATCGAATATTCTTGCCAGAGTGTGTAAAAATGTGTAAAATTATTATGGTGGAAATTTGGCACGAAAATACAGAATCAATAATTTTGTTGAAAGAAAACCTCAAAAATACATGAAAACAAGCATACCAACCAGACATATAAACAAAACATTTCTTTCATCCGTGATGAAAATGCTCCCGGGCACCATCCTCACACTGGCGGTCTGCCAGTGCTGTAGTCGCGAACCATCCACTGCACAGCTCGACACTGCCGAGAGGATGCTGTTCAACAATCCAGACAGTGCCATGTCGCTCACCTCGGAGCTGCGCACACCGCGCCAGATGCTGATATACAATACCGCCCACTATGCGAAATACCGTGAGATAGACAAAGAGCTGGAAGGATGCACATATACTTATTATATAGAAGAAGAGAATGAGTGTGCAGCCTCCGATGTATGCCTTGCAAAGCTTCTGCACGGCATCAGGCAATATGACGAGGGAAATTTCACGGAGGCGATGAAGACACTGCTGAAAGTGGAGGATAACATACACGAACTGCCCCATGCCTACTTCAAAGGGGTAGCCCAGTTCTATATAGCACGTATTTATCTAAAAGAGGATCTATACGAGAACTCACTCAGACATTTCAGGAAGGAGCTGGAATATTCCAAGGAAACAGGAAGTTTTCCGCTCATATCCAAATCTTCTAATCATCTGTCTGTCGTATTTAATGATATAAATGAGAAGGATTCGGCACTTTATTACATACAGCACAGCCTGAAATACAAGAACGACAACGACTCCGTTGAATTGGCTAACATCTACAATAATTTCGCCGTATTGATAGACAAATATTATCCTGACAGTGTGTCCCGCATAGAAAGTCTCTATAAGAAGGCGCTGGAATACAAAGGGACAAGAGAATATGCCACGCTTGCCAACATCGCGGAATTGTATTACAAGCACGGAAGAATATCCGAAGCCAACGTCATTGCTAACAGGATATTGGCTGAGGCACCAGAAAATCTAAGAATAAGCAACGCAAGATATCTTATCTCCAGAATCTTGTACCACTACTACGACAGCATAGGTCCCATAGACTCCGCATACAAGTACCAAAAGATGTATCTGAAGTATGACAGTATAGAGAACTATCTCGGTGAGCAGAAGCATATCGTTGCACTGACCGAAAGGCAGATTGGCGAGAAAGTTGCCGCTGAACATACATCGTCATTTTGGTATCTGTTAGCACTGACAGTTCTGTTGGTCTTGTCCGCCACAATTTCCCTCCTTATATATTATAGGAAAACATGGAAACTACGTATGGAAAAGTCCTCTCTCTTGCATGTGCTGGACGAGAAGGACAAAGAGCTTGACAGACACAAGAACGCAATAAAGGCGCAGGAAAAGGAAAAGAGGATTCTGAAGCAGGACGTGGAAAGAAATTCCATGATGCAGGAGGACCTGAAACAGTCGTTAAGCGTTGTTTCACACAGACTGCTTGGTACGAAGGAGGGGAACATCGACCTTGACACATACTACGACACACTCTACAATGAACTTGTGAAAGACAAGAAAGAAAACATATCCTTCATAAGGGCGATACATATCGCCGCGCCGCGGATGAAAAGAAGAGAAGAAATAATGTGTCTGCTTCTATACTTGGAATACAGCAATGAGGATATTTGTAAAATCATGGTCATGAATCCGGGAGTTTACAGGACGGCAAAGAGCCGGTTGAAATCGAAGCTGTCTGAAGGCAAGGACAAAAATAAGGCTGTAGCCACGTTCCTTGAAACGTGTTTTTAACACTTTCTGGCTTCATTTTCACAGGTTGCAAATGTTACATTTTAGGGGTAAAATGAAAAAAGTTTTACTGAATATCAATGCATTACAAGCGAAAACTGTAACACCCTATTGTTTTGTATTTGGGCTTGCCGTAACTTTACGGTCGAAAAACCAATAAAAATAGTTATGAAAAAAACATTCTTAAAATCGGCAATCTGCACTGTTATTATGTGCATATTTGCCACCACAGCTTTCGCTGCTCCGGCTTCCGGAACAAATGTGAGAAATATCGTTTTCAAACAAAACGTGAATAACGATGATAACAACAAATCTGGTATCGGTAAATACTCTCTTACGGAACCTGATGAAACACTCTATGGTCTCCTGTCCTCCGACGGAGTACTTACCGTGGAGCTTGCTCCGGCAATCGACGACGGAGCATATATTACACTCTACAAAGACGGAGAAGTGGCAGACTATCTGTATGCACAGGATTCAGTAAGCCTTGACTTCAACGAATATGGGGGCACAGGACATTACACGGTAATCATCAGCTCCATATCGGGGGATACGGAATATGCAGCTGACATCATATTCTAAAAGTCTGTCATGAACCGTATGAAACCAGCAGTACATCTGAATGAAGCGGCTACGGCTCCACTGCTTTCGCTGTGTCTGCTCTGCAGCCTGTTGCTCTGCAGCGGATGCAAGGACGGAGCTTCATACGCGGTCATGTCCGACGGCGGACGGAACTCCCGCATGGAGCTGACGGAATGGGACGTATGCGTCGTCTCCCCGCCGGATGCAGACTCGGCAGCCGTGTCTGCCGATGGCGGGGATACGCTCCGCCAACTCGGTACATACACCCCGAAATACGGGCAGCTCGACCTGAAGGAGGTGTTCGGTGTGGCATATAACGACACGACACACGCACTTGAAGGCATGAGGGTGCGGCTTTCGTGCCTCGTATGCCCGGAATGCGACACGACAGTGTATGCCGAGGTGAGGAGTGCGATGCCCTATACGTTGACGCTCAACGGCGACACGCTTGTTCGCAGGGACATACAGGGTCTGAACATCCATCCCGTCCGGCTGTCGGCGGAAGAGGACAACCGGCTTGAAGCGGAGCTGGAGGTCAGGGGCGACGACCATTCCTTTGAAGTCGCACTGTGCGACAGCTTCCGCATAGCGGCGATGTATGCCGGAGGACAGAGCTGCAACATCATCTATCCGCTGATACATGCCGACAGCCGGACGGTCATGCTGACGAATGCCCACCAGAACGTGCTCGACACTCCGGTGAGGCTGGAGCTGCACGATGTGTATGGCAGACGGATTGCGGACTTCATGCTGGAGAAGGGCGCATTCACCTACCCAGTGCCGGAACTGGAGAAGAATCGCTCCTATATGTGCAGCATGACCCTGTGCGGTGTCACCGTGCGTCAGCCTGTGCTGTGCGGAGGCGACGACGACGCATTCGCCCGCTTCAGTGCCATGCGCGACAGCCTTCCCGACGGCAGTCCGCGCGCTGACGAGATAGACCAGCTGCTCTACCGCTTGGGGTTTCTGCTCGGCCATCCCACACGGTATGAGGGCGACTGGTGGTGGCAGTTCAAGATTTCTCCGCTCACCTACCAACTGGAACATGCCTTCGCACGTCCGGAGGGCGAGTACGCGGAGGACGGCACGGAGGCGAACATACGGTTCGTCACCTACCGCTCTGAACAGGACGACAGTCTGCAGCGGTACATTCTCGCACGACCGAACAGGATCGATACCGGCAGCCCTCTTCCGCTCGTCGTCGTCATCCGTCCGAACATAGAGAACATGCACCACTTCTTCTCCTGCCCTCAGCTTGCACGGCAGTGGGCGGTGAATCAGATGCAGGACATGTCGCAGCGTTACAGTTTCCTTGTGATGATGCCTGAAATGAGGACGTACCTCGACGAGGATCTCACCCCGGAAGCGGAGAAAGAGCTTGAACTGGCGATAGAGGACGTATGCCGGCACTATCCGGTGAACCGCAGCCACATCTTCCTTCATGCCAACTGCAGCGGCGGCTACCGTGCGCTGAGAGTGGCGACGGAGAATCCGGACATGTTCGCCGCGATAGGGCTTTATGCCCCACTCTATCACAGGCGGTTCGCCTCGCAGTGGTCGGAGGAGCATGCCCCGGAGCGTTCCATCAGCAGGCTGGCGGGAGTGCCGATGATGATACACGGCGACCCGATAGATGTACACAGTCCATACAACATATACAAAGACCTTGTGGATGACTGCCGCAGATACGACATTCCGCTGACGCTCTCACTCAAACGCAACTCGGGCAAATACTACAACGTGGTGCTCGTGGGCGAGGAGGCATTTAGCTTTTTTGAGAAACAATGTAAATAAGGCAATATTGCCAGATAACTATTAAAAAATATTCAAATGAAAAAGAACATGATGATGTCCACATTTGTTGTGGCAGCCCTCACCATAGCGTGCTATGGTGGAGTGAAAGTTTACAAGGCATTTACTCCCGATTCGCCAAACAATTTACTTTTAGCCAATGTTGAAGCATTGAGCAATCCTGAAGGAGGTGATAGTGGAGAATATCCTCGTTATATAAACAAAACTGACAAAAATTCGTATAAGGAATTCAAAACAGAAGTTACTGTGGATACAGCAGGGGTTAAAGTATCTATCGACTATTCTCGTACTTGCACTTCATATTATACATTTTGCAAACATACGCGTAAAGCCCAAGATATTTGTTATGGAAATTTGAATGGTATGGCAACTGATTGTGGAGATTGGACTAAAGCTAATTAAAATCAAATATATTTATGCTACTGTCTTGATAAATTATAATCAGGCAGTAGCAACATGTTAATACTTATGCTTATGAATAAATATAATATTCTTATATGTCTTTGTGCATATCTTTTAATCAATTGTAGCAGTCATCCCACATCTGATACCACTCCTATTCACATTGATGTAGATTTAAATGAGAAAATATCCTTAGAATCACTTGAAAAGTATTTACAGATAGACAGTCTGATACCGATTTCTTCCAATGAGTGTGCAATATTTCGTTTTGACAAGGTTATTCGACGAGATTCAAGCATTTTTATTTTAGATAAAGCACAACAGGCGGTCTTTGTGATTAACACGTCATCAAGGAACATAAATAAAATTATTAATTTTAGAGGTAATGCAAGGAACGAATATATTGACATTGCAGACATTGCGATGGATAAAAATAATAATATCTATGTATTCGACAGTGATTCAAGAAAGATAAATAGATACAACACAGAAGGAAAATTCATAAATTCTATAAAAGTGAATACCGGTACATCCATTGCTCTATCTCGCAATAATGAGATTGCTATCAATACCAATCAAATGGAGGATGCTCAGGTTTTCGTCTATTCTTCTTCAGGAGAACAATCCTGCCGGATAGAACTTCCCTCCCAACGTCCGCAATATACTCTTGACGATATAGGTAGTATTGTTTCATGGGGAGATAAATTTATCTATACGACACCTTTCGACTTCAATATTTATCAAATTGATGAATCATTGAGTGTACCGCTGGTTTTTCTCGACTTTGGGGATAATCAGCTTGACACAGAGAAAATAAATAGTCTGAAATATAATGAATACCAAGAGTTACTGCGTAAAAATACTGACAAGGTTATGCAATTCGATCATCTTGGTACATATAATGATTTAATATTCTTCTCGACAGATCGGAGTGACCAACTGATGTATGACAACAAGGAGAAGACGGTTACAATATTATCAAATGTAGAGTCTCCCTATTATATCCTCTTCTCTGCACCAATGTCTGTTAATGAGGATGGAAAGTTTTGTGTTGTACTCAGCAACTCAAATATATGTAATGGGTATCTTCCTTGGGTTGAAACGAATGGTACAAAATTGCCGCAATTAAGTTCTGCTTCAAATTTCACTAATGAGGGCAATAATACTTTTTGGTTATTAATGGGGTGTATAAAATGATTGTTTATGAGAGTAGATATAGATTGGCTGTTTCTCATGAAAAATCTGATATACGGAATGGCGGCACTCATGCTGCCTGTATGCCTCGACTCCTGTGCGGAAGGGTATGACAAAAGGATGATGCAGGTCGTGGAAGACTGGCAGGGGAAAGAAGTGTTTCTCCCGGGGAACAGTGTGTTCACTATTCAAGGAGAAGACACGGTAAATATGGACATCAGTGTCGGCAAATACAACCATAGGGTGCTGGTATATGTCGATTCTGCTGGATGTACAGGCTGTCGTTTGCAACTGTTTGCATGGAAGCAGTTCATTGCGGAAGTTGATTCCCTTGTAGAAGACTCCGTACAGTTCCTTTTCTATCTTACTCCGAAGAACATGGAGGAGGCACGCTACATCACCCTCTCCGAGGACTTCACCCACCCTATGTGTATTGACAAAAGTAACAGGATAGACAGTCTGAACCACTTTCCAGAGGAGGACATGTTCCATGTGTTCCTGCTCGATAGAGAAAATAGGGTGACAGTGATTGGCAATCCGGTACGCAATAATGCCGTCCGCTCCATGTTCATAAAGACGATGGGCGGAGGCGACAGTGAGAATAAACAGTGACAAACAAAAGATGGGGCATGAGAACCCGAGAATGGCAAAGTATCGAACTTTGTTGTTTTCGTGCCCTCTTCAAAAAAGAAAGGAGGTGAGTGACAGGGAATAGAAGAGTAATAATTTAATTGAGAATAAATGAAAATAAAGGTGAACTGCCTGTACCTGTAAAACAGGCGGAAAAATAAAAAATATAACAAAAAAATGAGAAAGAATTTCTTGAAGATTGCATTGGCGATAGTTGTAGTAGCTACAGGTAGTTACGGTAGTTATAAAGCTTATAATAAGTGTATCCACCAAGATAGTGATTTGTTTTTAATGAATATTGAAGCTTTAACACAACCTGAGTCTATTAACATTTCGACATGTTATTCTAAATCTTCAGACACTGATCTTTCAAAACAAAAATCTGTGTATGAATGTAATAGTTACACAACCAGTGGTACAATATACTCATGTCCTAGTAATGAAACTTATATTGTGCCAGGTACGAGTTCTAGTTGTATAAGTAATTAATATTTTTACAGATAGTGTGCCAAAAGTTTTAATAAAAAGACAGCACAAAAGATATCCTTGTTAACATCATAATTATAAAAATATATACAGTTTATTAGAGACTCTTTACATGAGCCGTTTCATTATTATACTTTTGGCATCTAATTCAATTAGTTACAATGAAAAAAATCTACTTATTGGCTTCACTTCTTCTCTGCATGTCGTGTGTTCACAGAGCAGATAAAAAGTACTATGCAGGGAGCATACATGAATTTACATTGCCTAAAGACACTGTTTTCTTGTCCGGAGAAAAAATTGCGCTCGACAAGTATGCCGGCAGTTATATGGAAGCATACGACTCACTGCTCATTTTCCAGAACTTCGGGCAGACAAGTCACGTGTTTAAGATATGTAATGCTCTCACAGGGAAACATATCGGTTCATTTTTCCCCATAGGTCATGGCAGTGGGGAAACACCATACGTGGCTTCCATATACCATATTTATAAGGAAAACGGAGAAGTAAAGACTATCCTGTTCGGTCCGGTTGAATCAAAAATCTATATATGGAACATAAGCCGTTCACTGAAAGAAGGTAAAACCGTAATTGAAAAGAGTTTCAAATATGAATGGAGGGATGAAACTCCGGGCGGTTATCTTGACTTGGTAAAAACAGGTGAGGACACTTTCGTAGCATACGTTCCCGGGGTACGTGTCAACAATGCAGACATAAGGCAGCCACATTTGCAGGAGAGAACTTTGTCAGACAACAGACTCGTGAAAAAAATAGACATGTTCAAGGAAGTCCCTTCTGACGCTATAAAAAGAAAATATCTAACAGAGTTCTTGTTCGACTCCTATTCCTGTGTCAGCCGCGATGCGAAGAAGATTGTACAGGTGATGGCATACATGGGGCAGATAGATTTCATTGATATTGAAACAGGGAAAATTGACGGTCACCGAATCAAGGGGACATATAACTTCTCCATATTCGACACCGAAATGAACGATGTGTCACACTATTATCATCGTGTTAAGACCAATGGCAAGCATTTCTTTGCTTTATGGTGCGGCAAAAAGGTGGATGAAATAAAAGTATTTGCATTCAACACCCTGCATGTGTTTGACATGAACGGCAAATGCAAAAGTATTATCAAACTGGATTCAAATATTTCAGATATAACCATAGACCCTGTTCACAACATTCTGTATGGCATAGACGAGGAGGATATTTATTGCTACAGGCTGAAAGAAACAGATTTGTAATAGTACATACAGAGAATATTATTTTGTGAAAAGATTTGCATCAGGCTATTCAATATATGATATTATACACTGATTAATAACCTAACTTTTTATAATTAAGAGATACAATTAAAATGATAAAATGAAGATAGAAATCAATAAAAAGATATGAGAACAAAATCCGCATTCCGTGAGGGATTCCCTTCACGGAGAGCGGAGACGTTCATTCCTAATTCTAAAAGTTTACATTTAATATTAATCTAATGAAACACACTATAAAACTTACACTCTTTTCTTTGACAGTTGCGTTTTGCAGCTGCACTGGGAGTGTCGATGTTGGCAAGGAGTATATGTCACTGGAGAATGTCAAATATATAAATGACATATCCACATCCTATACACTGAAAGCAGCGGAGGGGAAAGTACTGAATCTGCCAGTAGTTAATATACAGAACTTTGTAATTGCAGACAGTCTTTTTATCGCATATACAGGGAAAGAAGATGGACTCATTGATATTTTTAATATTGAAGGCTGGACGAAAAGATGTTCTATCTTGAGAAAAGGTAATGCACGTTATGAATTTGTGAACGGCACCAACATCACGCTACACACTTCTTTTATTCATAGTGATGACACATTATATGCTTGTATCTACAATCCTCCGATAGGTAAGCTATACAAAATCAATATCAACAAATGCTTGGAATCCTCCCATGTTGACATCATGGAAGTGTTTACAGAATGTGAACTTCCACATTATCCTTTTTGAGCAAAAATGCTCAACGACACTTTGCTGATGACAAGAAATATAGACGACATGGAAACATCCCAAATACGTACACTTATGAATGAAAGGGGGACTGTTCCTTCGCTTGTCATAGACTCACTCAACCAGTTCAAGATTCCAGCGAAAGAAGATTTCAATATAATGTCCTCCCTTATCGCAATCTCCCCAGACAGCACCCTATGTGTGGAGGCGCCGCTCGGCATGAACTACATCAATGTCTATAATCCTTTGGAGTCAACAGGATATACACTATGTATCGGGGAGAAAATGGACAAGCTGAGTGACATTCTGAGAGCATCGAGAAAAGACCGCAGGTATATGTTTGCAGATGTCAGGTCTTACCACTTCGGATTTGCAGTATTGGTGTTTGACGTTGACGAAATGACATTCCAGATGAACAAGAAGTTCACTCCCTCCATACTTCTGTTTGACTGGCAGGGGAACTCTTTGGGAAAGATTGATTCGGATTTCAAGTTCAATCATTTTGATATTGATGAACGTAACAGGAATCTGTATGTATTGAATGAAGACAACTTGCCTGTGGTATTTCATCTGGATAATGTGTCGTTGTAGTTATGTGGGGCATTGTTTATGTGGATGTATGCAACAGACTTCTCACACATGTTTGAGGAGTCTGTCGAATACACCCACTTAGAATAACATGAGAATACATAAATGGAATGGGCATAAAATAAATATTCTTGTGCTACAATAGCAAAAAACACTGCACAGAAATCTCAAATCAGCAGTGTGGTTTTTATAATCCACAGTGCGGTTTACAAAATCAGCAGTGCGGTTTTTACAATCAACACTGTGGATTTGAGAATTTAGTGCACTGTTTTCGATTCTTTTCTGCACATACAATATGTTTTTACAGCATTGTCTGTGCAGAAATTCAATACTTGCGAAACTGGAATTGATTATATAAAAAACAATAAAGAATAATGTATAAAACAATATCAATGGAAACAAACAAGAAATGCTCCACCCTGTCATTGGCAATGAGTATGCTGCTTGGTGCTGTCTTTATTCTGTCAAGTCTGTCGAAGGCGGTCAACATCTATTCATTTGCAATGGAAACAGGATTGTACATCAATCTCTACATGCCTATGTGGCTGCACGGCGGGGATATGTCATGCGCGGTATTAGTTTGTACCATTGAAATGTTTGTCGGACTGTTGGCTTTCAGGCAGGAATACAGAGTACAGAGCAGTCTGCTGTTGTTTGTGATTCTTTTGTTCTTTGTCTGTCTGACAGGCATCAACTGTTTCTTTCCTTCCACATTTGCCGGCAGCATAGAGTCGTGCGGCTGCTTCGGGGAACTGATTCATTTCACCCCTTTCGGCTCTTTCATGAAAAGCGGCATCCTGTGGCTGCTCTCGTCAATACATCTTATAGGCATATCAAGAAGCGGAGAAATACGTGAAATCCGGAAGAGCACCGAGAATATGCTGACAGACACATTCACATACACCATATTGGCACTCAGCTTCATACCCTCGCTGTTCTCCTTGACGCTTCTCAACAGCATGGAGCATCAGACCTACATTATTATATATATGTGTCTGTGTCCGATTGTCGTTCTGATGAGCTTCCGAAATGTTTACAAACGCAGATTAAAAAACAGCTGAAAAAGACAAGTTCATGTACAGACTATTCAGATACATATTGACAGTCGTTGTTTCAGTACCCTTGCTTTATGGATTGTGGCTGCTGTTCCGGTGTTTTGTGTCCGACTATTTCACCATTCCCACGGGTTCTATGGAACCGACACTGAAGCCGGGAGACAAAGTCATTGTAAACAAACTGCTTGGCGGTGCGAGAATATATACAGACTTCAACTTCAATCCGAAAGGAGGAGAACTGAGAAGCTGGAGGACAAAGGGACTGAGGAGTGTCCGGCATAATGATGTGGTCGTATTCAATTTCCCCCATCACGACTGGAAAATCAGTTTTGTCATAAACAATGTGTATTGCAAGCGCGTAGTGGCTGTGCCGGGAGACAGTCTGAGTATTGTAGATGGACATTACAGGAACAGTAACTACGAGGGGACATTGGGAGTGGAAGCGGTACAGAAC
>X363_Desmarests_Spiny_Pocket_Mouse__coassemble_1063_pt1 | contig 11645 bp, 11 predicted proteins | sample X363_Desmarests_Spiny_Pocket_Mouse__metabat2_low_PE_006 | metagenome-assembled genome bin X363_Desmarests_Spiny_Pocket_Mouse
TGCGCGCTTAGTAGATTGGAGAAATTTTCAGTGTAGATTTTTTGAAAATGCTCTGGGAAGCAGGAAAAAAGGCTGTTTACTTCGGCTGAAATGTTAAGGAATGTATAATTGTCTGCTTTAGAAGAGTGTCTGAACAGAAACTTAAAAGTGGGTAGGTTTTTGATGGATTTTAGAGTCAAAAATGGTGAGTTATGTTATAATACATTAATAGTCAGCAGATTATCAGAATGCTCGAATTTATCGAAAATTTGCGTCCAGCACGTTTTTTTGAATGTTTTGATGAATTTTATATTTTGCTGATTATCAATATTTTATCTTTGTACTAAATTCTGTCTCTTTTCGTCGTCGGTAAAAAATCGGTTCAAATGTTAAATCTTCATTTTGGACGAAAATATCATTTTGTCAAATTTGAAAAATGGATTTTTGTACGTTTTTGGCAGTTTGTGGTGGAATATATTTTTATCCTCTTTTGTCTCCAAATCCCCTTTTAACCAAATGAATAATCTTGTAAATGCACTCATATAAATAACAATACGAATATAAATATGAGTGCATTCCTATAATATTATGAAGTAATCTCTCTTGAAAATTGGGCTTTATCCTTTCACCTTTCCCTGTTTTATAAGTTCTTCTCTTATTCTAAACAAATTATATATAAAACCTGCAAAGTTAGGATTGTCATACTGTGTTGATGCAATGTGTATAAACTGTATCAAGCTTTTTTTAAGGTCTGTGATGTGTTGTGCTTTGTCGAGTTTCAACTCATTCTCATACTCATGACTTTTAAACCATTGTATAAGCTCTGCTGTTTCCTCTTTGGTGTATCGTGATTTGAATTCCATTTTCCTGCTGTTTTTTTATTTTGATGCCAAAGTTACTTCAAAAAATGATAGAATGCCTAATTTTTGTTTGAAATGTTTGTCGGGAGTGGTTTTCTGTATGTGGTTATAATAACGGCTGATTCTTGTGTGAGGAAGGTTGCCGATACATCCATGTAAGCCAAGATATATACGCATTGCCCATTGTGATAATGAAAAATAAAAGCTGCTTTTTGAATACATGGGATTTTGTTCGTATCTTTGTGCCCGAATTAGAAAACATTTGTTTTGTAATCCTCATTGGAGGGTGTTACAACGATAGTTGCAATGCTGGATAAGATGACTGGGTAAAACTAATCACTTATCCGGCTTTTTTTGTGTTGGATAAACTAATATGATAAACTAATGTGAATATGAAAAGAGATGCAATCAATTTTGAGACGGAAAAGATTTCTGTCCTATTCAGAAAACTTCTGATACCTACTTTGCTGGGCACGGTTTCTATTTCTGCGGTAACAGCTATTGACGGAATCTTTGTAGGACATGGTGTAGGAGCAGATGGAGTAGGGGCGATAAATTTTGTTGTACCTGTTTATCAGATTATTGCAGGCATAGGACTGATGATTGGTGCCGGATGTTCGGTGGTTTCTTCCATTCATTTGTCAAGACAAAACACAAAGGTGGCACGACTGAATATCACGCAAGCCATTCTCGTTACTTCCGTCTTTACTGTTCTGTTGTGCGCCCTGATGTGGCTTTTCCCGTATCGAACAGCGCGAATACTTGGAGCTTCGGATACACTGATGCCGCAAGTGGTTGACTATTTGTTGTGGATTTTGCCCAGTTATCTCTTTGAGGTGTGGATACTGATAGGGCTGTTTGTTATTCGTTTGGACGGTTCGCCGCGTTATGCCATGTGGTGTAACATCGTGCCTGCATTGGTGAATGTGATATTCGACTGGTTGTTCATATTCCCTTTGGGCATGGGTGTAAAGGGTGCAGCCATAGCCACTTCTATATGTCATGTTGTTGGCGGCTTAATGGCATTGAGCTATTTATTGTTCAAAGCCAATACTTTACCTCTTATTCGTCTTAAACTGTCCAGAAAGAGTCTGATGCTGACTGCCCGTAATATTGGCTATCAATGTAAGGTCGGTTCGTCAACATTGTTCGGGGAACTGACATTGGCTGTACTGATATTTGTCGGTAATCTCACCTTTATGGAATATTTGGGCGATGCCGGTGTCGGTGCATTCAGTGTGGCCTGCTATTATACACCTTTCTTTTTTATGGTGGGAAATTCCATCGCTCAATCGGCACAGCCTATTATCAGCTATAACTACGGAATTTCGAGGTGGAAAGAAATAAAGGAAGCACGTAAGTTGTTGTTCATGACTTCTCTTGTCATTGGAATGATTGTGGCACTGCTGTTCATTGCTATTCCTGATAAACTGGTCGGATTGTTTGTGGATGTAGATGGCAGGGCAGGACAGATAGCTGTGAATGGTTTTCCGTATTTTGCTGTCGGTATTGTCTTTTTCATTCTGAACGTGGCAATCATTGGCTATTATCAGAGTGTGGAACAGATTAAAAAAGCCACATTGTTTGTTTTTCTCCGTGGTTGCATTCTGTTGATACCAAGCTTTATTCTGCTTCCGAGGTTGCTGCATGTTGAAGGTATATGGTTGGCTATGCCTGTGGCTGAATTTACGACCACGGTGCTGATTATGCTTTCTTTCTTTTGCTTGTATCTGGCTAAACGGAACGGATGATATTTTGCCGTTGTAAGTCCCTGATGCGCTCCGTGATGGCTTTCAAAGAGTAGGCGGGTATGGGTGTTTATTTTTGACGGATTGTATGATTCTTCCAAAGATAAAGTTTATATTTGCAGGTAAAGTCGTGTGAAGAATCTAATATGTGTTTTATGAGAAAATGGATTGGCGGTATAGGCAGATTCTATATTGACGGTTTTCACAATATGACAATAGGCAGGACATTATGGGCTATCATACTTGTTAAGTTGTTCGTGATGTTCTGCATTATCAGGGCATTTTTTATGCCCGACTTTCTTGAAACCGTGTCGTCTGACAAGGACGATTATGTGAGTGGCGAACTTATAAACAGGGCGCATGAACCGGCTGACATTTGATTTGTTTTTACTACCTATAAAGTTCTTTTTTTATGATTGATGCTATTGATGTGTCTATGGTAGATTGGTCGCGTGCACAGTTTGCACTTACGGCGATTTGTCATTGGCTTTTTGTACCGCTCACTTTGGGGCTTGCGGTGATTATCGGTGTGATGGAGACTATGTATTACCGCACAGGTAATGAGTTCTGGAAGAACACCGTGAAGTTTTGGATGAAAATTTTCGGAATCAATTTCGCGATAGGTGTTGCCACGGGAATTATTCTGGAGTTTGAATTTGGCACTAATTGGAGCAATTACAGCTGGTTTGTCGGCGATATCTTCGGTGCACCTCTTGCCATCGAAGGAATACTTGCCTTCTTCATGGAATCGACTTTTGTTGCAGTGATGTTCTTCGGATGGGACAAGGTGAGCAAAGGCTTCCATCTGGCTTCTACATGGCTGACTGGGTTGGGGGCTACTATTTCTGCTTGGTGGATTCTCGTGGCTAATGCTTGGATGCAAAATCCGGTAGGCATGGAGTTCAATCCTGCCACCGCCCGTAGTGAAATGGTTGACTTCATGGCTGTTGCCACATCGCCGACTGCGGTGTGCAAGTTTTTTCATACCGTGTTGTCGAGTTGGATTGTGGCAGCTGTCTTTGTGGTGGGTGTCAGCTGCTGGTATTTGCTAAAGAAGAGACATAGGGAGTTTGCCGTGGCAAGTATAAAGACTGGTGCTTGGGTAGGACTTGCTGGAGCTTTAATTGCTGCATGGACAGGAGATGGCTCTGCATTTCAGGTTGCGCAGCAGCAGCCGATGAAGCTTGCTGCAATGGAAGGATATTACGAAGGAGAAGAAGGTGCAGGACTTGTTGCATTCGGAATCTTGAATCCGGAAAAGAAGACTGCCGCTGATGGGGTAGAACCGTTTCTGCTCCGCATAGAGATTCCGAAAATGCTGTCTTTGCTTGCAGAACGTGACGCAGATGCCTTTGTACCCGGAATAAGCGATTTGCAAGAAGGAGGATATGTGCAGAAGGATGGGACTGTGGCTCTTTCTGTGGAGCAAAAGATGGAACGCGGAAAGGCTGCGATAAGAGCTTTCTCGGATTATAGGACGGCATACAAGTCGGGTGATGAAGAGCGTATGAAGATTGCGTCTTCAGAATTGAGAGAGAATATGCCTTTTTTTGGATATGGATATGTCAATGATGCAGAAGAATTGGTGCCTTGTGTGCCGCTGACGTTCTATATGTTTCGGGTGATGGTCATATTGGGAGGGTATTTCCTCCTGTTCTTTGCAGTGGTATTGTTCTTTGTATATAGAAAAGACCTTACTGCGGTACGTTGGATGCAATGGATTGGAATAGGAACCGTTCCGCTGGGGATGATAGCTTCGCAAGCCGGATGGGTGGTAGCTGAATGCGGACGACAGCCGTGGGCTATACAGGATATGTTGCCGGTGGGTGCTGCGGTCTCGAAGCTGGATGCGGGTTCTGTGCAGACGACGTTCTTTATTTTTGTGGTCATGTTCGTTGTGATGTTGGCAGCAGAGTTGGGAATAATGTATAAGTCCATTGTCAAGGGACCGGAGGTCTGAATTTTTTACAAATAAAAACTATACTTTATGGAAACATATATCATATTACAGCAATATTGGTGGTTTGTCGTCTCTCTCTTGGGAGCATTGCTTGTTTTTCTCATGTTTGTGCAGGGTGGAAATACGCTGCTGTTCTGTGTGGGCAAGACGGAAGAGCAGAGAAGAATGATGATTAACTCGACAGGTCGTAAATGGGAATTTACTTTTACCACGCTTGTTACGTTTGGCGGAGCGTTCTTTGCCTCTTTCCCTTTGTTCTATAGTACTTGTTTTGGTGGTGCATACTGGGTTTGGATGATAATTCTCTTTACTTTCGTACTGCAGGCTGTTAGTTATGAGTTTCAGTCTAAGGCTTGCAATCTTTTGGGTAAAAAGACTTATCGTGTATTCCTTGCCCTGAATGGGGTGTTGGCTCCGCTGTTGTTAGGAGCTGTGGTTGCAACTTTCTTTACCGGATCGGATTTCTACATAGAGAAAGACAATATAAGTATTATGCAAATGCCGGTGATAAGCCGATGGGCAAACGAGTGGCATGGGCTGGATTTGTTGTGCAATCCGTGGAATCTTGTGTTGGGGCTGGCAGTTCTTTTTTTGGCAAGAATCTTGGGCGGACTTTATTTTATTAATAATATCAATGACAAGGATATTGCATGTCGTTGCAGACGAATGACAAAAACGGATTTTCCGGTATTCCTGCTGTTCTTTCTGGCCTTTGTGATAAAGGTGCTGGTGTCTGATGGGTATGCGGTATGTCTGGACACAGGGACGGTGTATATGGAACCGTATAAATATCTGAGAAATTTCATTGAAATGCCGATTGTGTTATCGGTATTTCTGCTGGGAGTCGTATCGGTGTTGGCAGGTGTGTTGATGACATGGTTGAAACCTACATTCGATAAAGGAATATGGTTTGCCGGAATTGGTTCGGTGTTGACTGTACTTGCTCTTTTGCTTATTGTGGGGTATAATGATACTGCGTTTTACCCTTCAAACTGCAGTTTGCAAAGTTCGCTGACTTTGGCAAACAGCTGTTCCAGCCAGTTTACTTTGACCGTAATGTCAATTGTCTCTTTGTTGGTGCCTTTTGTGCTGGCATATATATTCTACGCATGGAGAAGCATTGACAGAAAGAAAATAGATGCTGATGAAATGACAGATAGCAACCATTTGTATTGATGTGCTTATCTCCTTTTGTAAGACCGAAATAGACTTACAAAAAGGAGTGAATATGTTTGAAGGTATTTCTAAAAGTATTAACTTTGCACGTCCAAAAAAGACACTATCTTTTAACATAAATATTTTTCAACTTTTTCAAATGAAGCTGTATGCAATGGCTAATTGATTTATTTACAAATGGTGGCTCTGTGGCGCATATCATTCTGCTTTATGCTGCTGTAATCTCAGCGGGAGTACTTCTGGGAAGACTGAAGATTGGCGGTGTATCGCTCGGGGTTACATTTGTTTTGTTTGTCGGTATTATTGCCGGACATTTTTTGCATCAAGGACAAGTTCTGAACGGTAATACTCCTGAGCCGTTGAACGTGATGAACTTTGTGCAGGACTTTGGTCTTATATTGTTTGTTTATTCTATCGGTTTGCAAGTCGGACCTTCGTTTTTCACGTCGTTTAAGCAAGGCGGTGTAAAAATGAATCTCATTGCGGGAGGAATCATTATGCTGAATATAGTGGTAATGCTTGCTCTTTACTATGGATTCATGGACACGTCGGACCCACAGGCATTGCCTATGATGGTGGGTGTGCTTTGTGGTGCTGTGACAAACACTCCGGGACTTGGTGCTGCAAATGCCGCGATAGAACAGATTGCCAACCAAAGTCCAGCTGCATTTGGAGATAGTGTACCGGTTATTGCCAATGGATATGCTTGTGCTTATCCGCTTGGAGTTCTCGGCATCATAGGCTCAATAATCGTATTGCGTTTTATTTTCAAAGTCAATTTCAAGAAGGAAGAGGAGGACTTTACGGCGCAGAACAGTAATTCGGCTGCAATGAAACCGCATTTGATGCATCTTGAGGTGGTGAATCCTTCTATGGACGGAAAGACAATCTTGCAGGTACGCGATTATCTTGGACGTGACTTTGTTTGTTCAAGATGTTTGCATGAAGGCCATGTGGTGTTGCCTACAAAGGAGACACAACTTTACATAGGAGATATGTTGTATATAGTCTGTGCCGAGGAAGATGCGGAGGCTATTGTGGCATTCATCGGTAAAGAAGTGGAGGTGGCATGGGACAAGCAGGATGTGCCTATGGCTTCAAAAAAGATACTTGTTACACAAGAGAAGATTAACGGAAAGACTCTTGGAAGTTTGCATCCAAGCAGTTTGTACGGTGTGAATGTAACGCGTTTGTTCCGTTCCGGAATTGAACTTTTTGCTCATCCTAACGTGACATTGCAGGTGGGCGACCGTATTACCGTTGTCGGGCCGGAAGATGCAGTGGAACGCTTTGCCAATAAACTCGGAAATCAGAAAGACAGGCTTGATAAGCCGAATCTGCTTACCATATTCTTTGGTATCTTGGTAGGTATTATTTTCGGAAGTCTGCCGTTCAGCATTCCGGGTATGTCCATGCCGGTGAAGCTCGGACTTGCCGGAGGACCGCTGGTAATTGCCATTCTTGTCGGACGTTTCGGATTTAAGCTGAAGCTTGTTGCATACACGACAAACAGCGCGTCGATGATGATACGAGATATTGGTCTTGTGCTCTTCCTTGCCAGTGTAGGTATAAAGGCGGGAGGAAACTTTGTCGAGACTGTTATGAACGGTGGTCTGATGTATGTCCTCTTCGGATTCCTTATCACAATCATACCTCTGCTGACAATGGGAATCATCGCCAGATTGTATTATAAGGAGAACTATTTCTTGTTGATGGGTATTATGGCTGGTTCTACCACAGACCCTCCTGCATTGGCTTATTCTACAGCCACTGCAAACAATGATATCCCTTCCGTAGGATATTCTACTGTATATCCTTTGTCAATGTTCTTACGTATAATTACGGCGCAGATTATCATCTTGCTGCTTTGCTCTTGACGGAAGCAACGAGTGGAAACAACAGGAAGAACAAAGGTAAAGAGTACCGGATTATTTGAAGATAAGAAGATGCTTTTTATAGTAAAATGATTGTTTTTTGAACGTCATATATTGAAAATGACAGAGTATTTGAAACTTGTTATACATGAACTTACGCAGTCAGCAGAGTTGCCTCTGCTGGCTGCTTTGTTACTTGGTATTTTGGTTGCGCTTAATCCTTGTCAACTTGCCATCAATGTGTCCGCACTGACCTATATGAGTCGCAGGACGGAAGAGAAAAACAGGCTTTTGCTGAAAGGGATTGTGTATGCAGCCGGAAGAGTTTTTACATATACTCTTCTTGGATGGATGTTGATTTATGCCGCAAACAGAGGATTGGATATAAGCTTTGTGCGCTCATTGTTGAGTCATGGGGAAGACATTCTTCCGTATATCTTGGTATTGATAGGTCTTTTCCTGCTCTTGAGAGTGTTCTATCATCGGCACAAACATGATGGTGCTTGTCACCATAGCGGACAGACAATCCGTCGTAGCGGACCATTCGGGGAGTTTTTCCTTGGAATGGTGCTTGCTTTGGCTTTTTGTCCGGAGAGCGCAATCTTTTATTTTGGTATGATGGTTCCGCTGTCTGTGTCTTCTCCGGCAGGATACGTGATACCTTTTGTTTTCGCTGTGGCAGCAGCGATTCCTGTGGTCTTTATTTCTTGGGCGGTTTCTTCGGCTGTAAACGGTGCGCGCCGCTTTGAACATCGTGTAGAGCGTTTCCAGTTATATTTGAACTTTATAACCGGCATTATATTTATCATAATTGGTGTCGGATTTCTCTTTTGAAGTCAATCATAGTTACACACGGTTGTAAGAATGTATAAACATAAAAAAGGCGGACATTCTTCAATGTCCGCCTTTTTTATGTTGGGATACCTGGGCTCGAACCAAGAATAACAGGACCAGAATCTGTTGTGTTGCCAATTACACCATATCCCAAGAATGCAATTTATGTAGGCGCCGCCTACAAAGCCTCATTTGCGTGTGTGTTGGGATACCTGGGCTCGAACCAAGAATAACAGGACCAGAATCTGTTGTGTTGCCAATTACACCATATCCCAATTTATAGGCTTCTTATGCACTTCCTCCGAATTGCGGTGCAAAGTTATTGCTTTCTTTTGAACCGACAAATACTTTCCCTGACTTTTTTCTGAAAAAGTGAAGATTTTATTAAAATGTGAGCCTGATAACAGTATGGTGAATCCATTAATGAAATAAATTGCCTACTTTTGCATAAACTTATAATGTAAATGTATATGCAAGAAGAAAGACCATTGATTTTGATTTCTAATGATGACGGATACATGGCTAAAGGTGTCAATGACCTTGCCGAGATGGCTGTTTGTTTCGGGGATGTGATTGTGGTGGCTCCCGACAAGGGACGTTCCGGTTCTGCTATGGCGATAACCAGTCATGAACCTGTAAGGGTAAAACTGATACGTGAGACTGACCGTATAAAGATTTATAGTTGTACAGGTTCTCCGGTCGATTGTGTGAAACTTGCTTTTGATGCCATTGTGCCAAGAAAGCCCGCCCTTGTTCTTTCAGGTATCAATCATGGTGATAATTCTGCGGTGAATGTACATTATTCCGGTACGATGGGGATTGCTATGGAAGGTACAATGAAAGGAGTGCCCTCAATCGGTGTTTCGAGTTGCTACACTCAGCACGATGCGCCGTTTGAAAATCTGCGTCCGTATGTGGAGAAGCTCATTCGTTTTGCACTTGACGGCAAACTTCCGAAGGGCACTTGCCTTAATGTCAATGCTCCTGCATGTTCCGAATTTAAAGGAATGAAACTATGCAGAATGGGAATGGGAGAATGGTACAATGAATGGGAAGAACACACTCATCCGCGTGGAGGAAGTTATTATTGGCTGACAGGGGAGTTCTGCAGTTCTGACGGCGATGATGAAACTACGGACAAATGGGCCATCAACCATGGTTATGTGGCTGTGACTCCGATACGTCTTGATATGACTGATTACGATTTCGGGTTATCCGCTGTCGAATCTTTAGATTGTGTATAGTTGTTTCACCATAGACATGTAAACTATGAGATACTATCTGATAGCAGGCGAAGCTTCCGGAGATTTACATGCCTCCAATTTGATGAAGGCACTGAAGAGATGTGATGGCAGTGCTGATTTTCGTTTCTATGGAGGTGACAAGATGGCGGAAGCAGGGGGCACTCTTGTCAAGCATTACCGTGAACTTGCCTATATGGGCTTTATTCCTGTACTTCTCCACCTGAGGACGATTCTTCGTAATATGCGTCGGTGCAAACAAGATATAGCCGAATGGCATCCTGATGTGGTCATTCTTGTGGATTATCCCGGTTTTAATCTCGACATTGCCCGCTTCGTCAAGGAGAAGACAGACATTCCCGTCTATTATTATATTTCTCCTAAGATATGGGCTTGGAAGGAGTATCGTATAAAAAACATCAAGCGTGATGTGGATGAGCTGTTCTCAATACTTCCGTTTGAGGTGGACTTTTTCAGAAAGCATCATTATCCCATACATTATGTAGGCAATCCGTGTGTAGATGCCGTACATGCCTTTATGAAGACTGCGGAAGGTAAAGAAAGTTTTGACGACTTTTGCAAGTCGAACAAGCTGAGTGCAAAGCCAGTGATAGCAGTGCTTGCCGGAAGCCGCAAGCAGGAAATAAAGGATAATTTGCGGAGAATGCTCGATGCAGCCTCTCATTACGGTGATTATCAGATTGTCATAGCCGGAGCCCCCGGACTGGAACCTGATTTCTATAAGAAATATATTCCGGCAGACTGCCATGCAGTGTTGTTGTTCGGACAGACATACCGCTTGCTTCGTCATTCCGTGGCAGCACTTGTTACCTCCGGTACGGCAACTCTTGAAACAGCTATACTTCAAGTTCCTCAAGTCGTTTGCTATTATACCGCCTGCGGACATTTGGTGTCATTGCTTCGTCGTGTCTTTCTGAAAGTTCCCTATATTTCCCTTGTCAATCTCATTGCAGACAAGGAAGTTGTTCCCGAGCTTGTAGCTGACCGCATGACACGAGAGAATCTTGTTCGTCATCTTGGACTTATACTTCCCGGAGGGGAAGAACGCGCCACGATGCTTGCCGAATATGGCAGGGTGAATGCGCTCCTCGGTCCTGAAGGCGCATCGGAGCGGGCGGCAGAAATCATGCGGAGTCTTCTGAAATCATAATCTTTTTTTACTTTTGAAACATGGAAATATATTTTATACGTCACACATCGGTTGCTGTACCCAAGGGTATATGTTATGGCGATACGGATGTGCCGCTTAATCCTACTTTTGAATCAGAAGCTCTGGTTGTGAAACAAAAGTTGGATGGAATTATGTTTGACAAAGTTTATACAAGTCCTCTTACTCGTGCCAAGCGGCTTGCCTCGTATTGTGGATATTCGGAGGCACATCCGGATGCTCGTTTGCGGGAGTTCAATTTTGGCGAATGGGAAATGCAGGAATACAATACGCTATATGTGGAAGACGTGCGTTTCAAGCAGTGGTGTGAGGATTATGTCAATTTACATGCGCCCGGCGGTGAATGCTTGCTTGATCTGTTGTCACGTGTGAATAGTTTTATTGATGATATGTTCCTTTCCGGCAACGACCGTATTGCCGCATTCTGTCATGGGGGCATCATCGCGGCAGCCATGTTGCGTAAAGGACAGACCACTTATCAGAACGCTTTCAGCGATGTTCCACCATACGGGAGTGTCGTAAGTTTTGAGTTTTAGATTTAGAGAGGGCTGCCGATTTTATTCAATGTTTTTTAAGTAGGTGGGCAATGCTTTAAGTGGATGTCTTCGACAGACTCCTCCGTCGCTACGCGCCACCTCCCCTAAGTTAGGGGAGGAGCCAAGTTACCATGTTGGTTGTCAGTGCTATACACCCGCGTCATAGTCTTTTCAGGGAGAGGTATATAGGCTTCTCCCCTGTTAGGCTACTCTTTGTACACATCTCTTTCCTTCTCTGTGTTCCAATA
>X363_Desmarests_Spiny_Pocket_Mouse__coassemble_1069_pt1 | contig 11616 bp, 9 predicted proteins | sample X363_Desmarests_Spiny_Pocket_Mouse__metabat2_low_PE_006 | metagenome-assembled genome bin X363_Desmarests_Spiny_Pocket_Mouse
CCCTGTTAGGGGCAATTGCGGAATAGGAGCAATTGGGGAGCTTGCGACGGAGGGCGTGGCGCGGTAGCGACGGAGGAGTCTGTCGAATATGTTAGCTAACCTTATAGGAGGAGTCTGTGAGCACATCCACTCAAACATGTGTGAGGAGTCTGTCAAAGACAACAAAAAAACAAGCCAAAATCGTTTTTTCAAAATGACAAAATGATATTTTCGCCCAAAATAAAAATTTAACACTTGAACCGATTTTTTGCCGCTTGCGAAAAGACAAAAAATTTAGTTCAAACATAATCATTTGATAATCAATAATATACAAAAAACCTTCAAAACACTCAAAAAAATGCGCCGGACACAATTTTTCGAACATTTTGAATATTTTAGTAACATATTGATTATTAACATATTACAAACAAACCTACCGTTTCACCCCCCAAATACAGCCCAAGATTCACTCACTTTCAAGTTTTTGTTCAGACATACATTCAAAACAACGAATTATACATTTCTTAACATTTCATCCGAAAAGCACCGTCTTTTTCTCCGTTTCCTAATGCTTTTTCAAAAATTCTACGCTGAAAATTTCTCCAAACTACTAAGTTTTTAAAATTGTAGCGCACTGTAAATAAAATTACAGCGCGCTGAAAATGTGACGACTGTGCGCTGAAAATTTCAAAACTTAGTACTTTTTTCAAGAAAACTCTTCACTGAAAATAAATAAATGTGAAAGAACCACCCAAAACGAAACACTATTTCACAATTCTCGGCAACTTCAAAAAACGTGTGTAGAAGCCCCACTCTCTGAGAAAAGTTCGGCGCGCTTCATTTTGACGCGTGCCAGAGGGCTTAGGATTTTAACATTTAACAAAATCAAAAAGAAAGCATTTTGACGAAATAACAATCACATTGCAGCCCATTCACCAACATTACATATCTTTTTATCAGAAAATAAAATTACTAAAAAATACATATAAAAAATTTTTTTATGGGAGTACTTTTTCCAGATGTTTTATGTAGGTGAATACATCCACTTAATCCATCTAAGAGGAGTCTGTGAATGCATCCGTTTTAAACTATGCGGAGGAGTCTGTCAAAAACAATCACTAAAATTTAAAACAGCTTCTAAGAAAAGAATCTGTCGAACACACCTTTTACAACTGCAATCAAGCATCCGATTCACACCCATACCCCATCCCGAAAGCTTTTTTTACATGCTTACATATATTTTTTCGCCGAATTATTTGCTACTAAAATAAAAATGCCTACCTTTGCACTCGCAAAATAAAAACGAGGTTATCAATAACAGCCTCCGAAGAAAAATGGTGCGTTAGTTCAGTAGGTTAGAATACATGCCTGTCACGCATGGGGTCACGAGTTCGAGTCTCGTACGCACCGCTGAAAAAAAGGAATCCATAAAAGTGGATTCCTTTTTTTATTAAATATCCAAAGACATACAATGGGTCAGCGGATTTTAACAAGTGTCTTCGACAGACCCCTCCGTCGCAAGACTCTCAAATTCTCCTGTTTAAGCAGGTATATTCACAGACTCCTCCACTTAAAACAGCATGAGGAGTCTGTCAAATACAACCACCAAAACAATCGGAATAATCCCGACAAGGCGCGAATACCAGCCGTAATGGTTGGGATTTGTTTTTATCTACCACCAGTTTTTGGTGGTGCATTCCGTTTTCATAATGCGGTTCGTTTTCAACTTAACAGGAATGATAATAATGTAGTTTTGCCTACAGAAGTGCTTAATGACCTAACTTATAATGATATAAATGGAGAAAATCGTGTTCTGGAACAAGTTTTTCATCCTAACGGTATTGGTATTCAAGAAAATGCTATATCTTTGTACAAACAAATAATTGAAGCTATGATACGTTCAATACCAAATCCTCCGATGGATCGAGAAGATGTCGCTCGTTTCCGTCGTAATCTGGAGAAACATCTCCGGGGGAACTTTAGTGCAGAAGAACGACATCGCATTGAAGAGCGTAAAGCTCGGACAGAAGCCAACGTCAAACGGATAATTAGGAATTGTGGAGGAAAAAACCCATTACTCGGATATTGATTTCCAAATAAGACTAATGACAGACGCAGACTATGAAAATATGTCTGCGTTTTCATGTGGTGATGACGAACTTGACAATTTCTTCCAACATGAAGTCGAAAAATGTGTGAAGAGGTGCTATTTATCTGCTTATTGTGCGTTCTTAAATTCTGAAGAAATTGTAGCAGCTTTTACTCTAATGAATGACGCTTTAATGATTTCCAGTCAGACAGAGAAAGAAGATTTTATTGATGATTTGAAACTTGAAGTAGATGCTGAGATTATTGAATTTTTCAATCGTCAGTCCTCATATCCCGCTATAAATATAGGACATCTCGGAACATCTGTCAATTATCAAAGCAAGGGCATTGGTACTGCAATAATAGACCTTGTGGCTGATACATTTGCTGAGTATCGACAAGCAGGATGCCAATTCATAACCGTTGATGCCCTCAATAACCCGCAAACTATACGATTCTATTCATCTAATGGATTCTCTTTCCAAACAAACAAAGACTTTTTTGCCTTAACACGACGAATGTACCGGATTCTATAAATGACACATAATCCTCTGGATTTATGTAATGAGTTCATTAAAAACACATTGAGAATCTGTTTAAAATGATTCGCTATAGTTATGTGGATGTCTTCGACGGAGGAGTCTGTCGAAGACATCCACATAAACAAAGTTGCACGCACCTGCTTAAACACAAAAAAAGGCTGTCCCCATTCCATACATGGAACAGGGACAGCCTTACTTATTATCAAGAATGCCGTACCGTGCGGCATTCCCAAAAGCGACAAAACGAAAGAGCGACTATTCGCTGCGAGTGATTACGGCGCGGCTCAGACGAGGGTCGTTGTAGTACATGTTGTCCACACCACCCTTGTGGTCCATCTTGAGCTGTGCAGGGTTCACACCGAACTCCTTGGTCAAGCAGTCATAGACAGCCTGGGCACGCTCTATACTCAGACGCTCGTTAATCTTCTTATTACCAGTCCCGGCATCCGCATATCCGGTGACAGTATATACGGCATCCGGGTCGGCCTCCTTGATAATCTCGGCAAGCATACCGAGGTTCACACGCGCCTCGTTAGACAGTTCGCTCCTGTTGATTTTGAACACCACAAGGTTGCCGGCGGCAACTTTCTTGATGATAGCGGCAGACGCATCTGTCTTGATCTTGCTGAGCATCTTCCTCAAATTCTCGTTCTCTGCCTCCATATCATTAAGAGCCTGACGTAAAGCCTCCAAATCTTTCTCATTATGATAAACAAGCGTTCTGCTGCGCTCCCATCCACGCTGCTTGAACCTGTAGGTCAGACCCACTGTCACGGAGAGCAGACCGTCGCCGCTGCGTCCGCCCTCCTCACCGTCGAAACGGTCGTGGGTGTACATGCCGCGCACGTCAAGATTGATGTCAAGAGCGTCCGTCACACGGAAGGAGTTCATGACACCGATATTGGCTGTCACCTCCTTCGACTGCGGAGCGTCCCATACACGTCCCCACCCGAGTCCGATGTAAGGGCTGCAATTCCACACACGGTCTTCGTTATATCCGAAGAAGAGGTTGGAGAAGTTGAACATCACATCGGCATGGAGGTTGAAGAAGTCGAACTTAGACTCTTTCAGCCAATAGCCCTGCCACGGTTTGTCGCCTATCGGTTTGCCGTTGGAGTGCGCCTCGTTCTGCGTAGCTCCCTTGGCGGAAAGTCCGCTGTACATCACTCGCAAACCTAAGCCGGGGGTGAACCACTTGCCTACTGCCACGTCAAGGGCGGGCGACAGGCGGTGTCCGAACTTCAGCTGCTTGTTGTGGTCGCTGAAGAATATCTGTGCGCCGCCTCCCACGCTCACGAAGCAGTTGTTCCAGAACGTGTTGGTCTCAATCTTGTACTTGTTGGCGGAGTACAGCGTGTCCGGAACACCGGCTATACTTATACTGTCTGTCTGCTCCTGACCGAGCAACGGACTTACAGCCATGCTGAGCATAACTGTACATAATAAGTTTCTTATCATATCTTTATTGATGTTTTTATGTTCTTGAAAAGAAATGAAGTTACGAGATAATTTGCTCTATTTAACGTCACGGACGAAAATCAAAACACCGCTACTACCACTTAAGCCTTCCCCTAAGTTATAATTTGTATACTTCACACCTTCATCCGTCCTTGTTTCAAATTTAAATGGATATTTACGGTCAGTGAATGCTGTATAAGAAAACCATGTAGAGGAAAATACAGTATAACCACTACCATACGTAGGCAAAAATTGCGGTGTACCTCCATCTTCATTCAAAATATACATAAGCATCAACTCACGTTGATTCGGAACGCGCCATTCTCCCAAATCTGTTGGATTTCCACTTGCATCGGTTTCCTGATAATACGCAGCAGCATATCTTTTCATTCTTGAAAGAACAGCAGGATCTGTAATAGAAAATTCAGAATCGAAAGTATTGAAAAGACAACTGTAATTAGAAGTCGAGACAGTAACATTGTCATTTAAATTTAATCTTGAACTATCAAAATGTCCCTTAGGCGGGTCTGCCACTTCAAACCTCTTATACACTTTATTTTGTTCACTACGCTCATTATGATAATCATAACTTCCTGTCATATAATTAGGGCGAAGATTCTCCAGCTTTTCACAATTGATTATCCTTGTATCCTTTTCTACAAATACAGGGAAAACAACAGCATGGTCTTTTGTATAGAAATTACCTTCACCATACTCTTGACGATGCTTGTTATCCAATGCTGTAGTTCTCAAATTTCTAACACATCGTATATGGTTTATATTCCTTTCTGTACCGTTAAGCCAGTTCCATTTAGCCAAACTACCGTAACAAGCTCCTTGGTCTTGCCAATAAAGACGACTCTGATCTGACGAACTTGTGAAATAGTGCTGAGTTCCATCCATTAACTTGGAATTATTTCCCCAAGTATCCCAAAGGGCATCATCCATCAAGCGTGTATCTTCCTGTAACCTGTTCTGTCCCATCCAAATGATCAAATACTGGTTTACAGCCGGCAAATACCATTTCACACTATTCACATCCACTGTGTTCTCATCAACCAACACCAACCTGTTGCGCGCAAGCACACCGGTCAACGGACTTTTCACATATCCATTAACGTAATAATCTATACCATGATTTCCGTTTGCATATTTCTGGTAATTATCATTATCATACCAACGATGCCTGCTTCGTGTATTATTCTCAACAGGATTACGATAACCTATAAACTTCCATACATCCAAATTCACCTGTAACATATTATTATTTTGAAGAAGGTATTTTGTATTTACCAATCCCTGTTCATTGGAAACATCAGACTCTGATACTGAGCCCATACTACCTCCAGCGTGTTTTACCCATTCCATTCCTCCCGTTTCATCCCAAGTCTCTATACCGTATGGAGTGTCAAACGGACCGACGTTATCCAAATTGAAAGACGACTTGATGGAACGCTGTACCACTTGGAACGTAAGTTCCTGATGAACAATTGAATGTTCGTCTGGACTTGTGGAAGTATCTCTTGGGTCTAACACAAATATACGGTCGTTTGTATTTGCAAACTCAGCCGGTAACAAGTCGTCATAGAAATATTCATCTACATAAGCAACGGTGCAATGATATGTTGCACCTGATTCATCCGTATATAATTCTGTATAACCATCCGGATTTGCCAGAAAATCTACAATTGTTTTAGGACCTCCTTCTTCACCCGACTGTTTAGTATCGTCATACGGATATTTTGGAATGGTAATTACATTGGTATTTTTATCAATGTCAGGTTTATAAAACTTTATCCAATAAATATCCTTGTTTTTATCTGCGCCCGATACCTCATATTTGTCGCCATTCTTTACAAGTGTTACAGTTTCAAGCTGTCTGCCTGTCTTAGGAGTTGTAATCTGTACTTTGTGAACACCTTCACCCTCAGATGGATAAAAATTACCTCCTTTTAAATCGGTATATGCTCTATCTTCTATTTTTATAACAGCACGCTCATAGTGAGCATCCAACAAGAAAGTATTGTGCAACTTTGTCAAATTCCCTTCAGCTCCGGGGAATTGTCCTCCATCTACCTCAACAGACACATCCCCAGTAACTGTAGCTTCATTGGTAATCGTACTTACCCCACTTATAGTGACTGTATATTTATGGAACTCATTACGATTTACATTGAAGTTACCAAATTTACCACCCGTTTGACTTGTGCCAAAATTGCCCAAGTGAATGGTATAGGTACATTCGCCCACATAGTTAGTTCCAGTATAGAGTCCTTTTACCACCACGTATGTACTAAATTCAGGAGCATTCTTAAATGTCTTCTTTTTTGCTGCACCTTGTTCATCCTCAGTATTTTTTTCCGGCACAATCCACTTGTCACGGTCAGCATAAGAATTTGTCACAGCTCCCTCTTTTGCAGCCTGCACATTCTCCAGCATAAAGAAGCCGAAAGTGTTTCCTCCAATCTTAATAGGAGTATCTATATCGAAATAATCATCAGCAGACACATTTTGAAGGATATTGTCTCCTTTTTCTGCACCAATGAAAGTGGCTTCGTCCAACAAATTTGCTTTCTTTGGTAAATTATAGACTGTATATTCATAAGGGTTAAAAGTGACTCCATTGCTACTCTTAAATTCAAACTCAATATGAGCGGCAATGCGCCTCAAATTCAAATGAAGAGAATTTTCTTTGGCTCCTTCTGCTCCTTCTGCCACTTCTTCATTGGAGTAGAGTACAAGCTTGTCTTTGCCATCAAGCACCTGCGACATAGGAAACAATTCTGTACCCTCCATTTTGTAAACAGAGCCGATGTTTTTTGCAAACTCCTCTTTCAGTTCACTTTCGCTCATGTTCTCCAATTCAGCCTTTGTCCATCCGCAGTACTTGCTGTCATAATTGGCAATGGCATAGACTCTGTACGTACCGCTTTTGGTGTCAATACTTTGAGTCAGTGTATATGTGCGATGCCCCAAATTATCATCAATAGTAGATGTTCCCAGTTTGCCTGTAAGGTCTATGATTTCCTTACGACCGCTTTCTGCAAACATCACAAGAATCAGATTTTCAATCTCACTTTCATAATCATTGACAGCACGAGTGACTTCCACCTTGTCTGTCACCGGAACTTCTATGCTCAGCCTCATACTTGCCGCCAGTCCCTCTTTTATGCCCCCTGTTATTGACTCCTTGTCGCTACATGCAGAAAAGAATGCTACAACAAATGCAAGACATACATAATTAAACCATTTCATATTAATACCTCCTATTAATAAAAACCTATTTCATTTTCTACTTCTTTCTTGTCGGCAACTCCGAACTCGGAATAGCTCTCTACTTCAATAGTAGATTCCTTTACTTCAGCCGGCTCATTGGATGAGCAGAAGTTTCCCTCCACCTCGACTTCCATTTTCTCTGTAAATGGAGTTTCATAAACTTGTTTTTCCATAACCACTTGTTTTTTTATTTGTTAATATTCATTATCTCAATAATTATTTTCTGATTAGGAGTCTGCACGGACTACAACCGTCATACACCGCTTCCAGTTCAGAAAAAAAGAAATAGACTATTTTCACAAACCGTCTATTCTTCCGAAGTTCTTTGCGATTGATGAATTTCTGTCCTTCGCTAAGGACAGGAAAAAATACATGTTTAATTTTAAATGAACTTCTTATATCTCTCTTTGCAAACAGGCAACGGTTAGAAGACATGCGACTGTCTGTCAAGAACACTCGCATAACTATAACATTAAGACTGTTTCTTAACCTAATCCGAAAAATTTCTTCTTTTTCTTGCTTTTCCCATAACCGTAGCCATAGTGTCCATATCCATAACCATAGCCGTAACCGTAGCCATATCCATAACCATAGCCGCGCTTATGCGGATCCACACCGTTCAGGAGCATCGCCATATTGGCAAGCTTCTTATCCTGATACAGACTCTCGATATCCGGCAACTGACGGCGGTCGAACTTCCCGGCACGCACCACAAATATCGTGATGTCCGCAATACGGTTGACAATGGCGGCATCGGCAATGATTCCCACCGGCACATTGTCCGCGATAATATAGTCGAACCGACTTTTCAATTCATCCACAAGCTCGTCCAGACGCTTGTCCATGAGCAGTTCTGCCGGATTAGGCGCCACAGCACCGGCAGTGACGATGCTGATATTCTCGCAATGCTCATCCTGCTGTATGATGTCGTCAATCTTCACATCCGTATCCGCCAGATAGTTCGTCACTCCCATACGGTGTTTCCTCATGTGTCCCGAAAGGGTTCCCTTGCGGATGTCGAGGTCGAGCAGCACCACGCGCTTGTTGGCGAACATGAGACTCATGGCGAGATTGCGCGAGATGAAAGTTTTTCCCGCACCCTCATTGAAAGACGTAAAGGTGATGACCTTCGCTCTCTTCATCATGAACTCTATGTTGGTGCGCAGAATCCTGAATGCCTCCGACACCATGTCGTCTCCGCTCTTGGTGATGACAGCACTCTTCTTCTGCTTCGCCATGCCCTTGTCAATAGGTATCTCCCCGAGGAACGGCACGCTGACAACCCCCTCAAGCTCCTTGCGACTGTGGACCCGGGTGTCCATGAAGAGAATCATGAGGAAGGCGACCACAGGAATCGCCAGTCCGATAAGACCACCGAGCAGCAACATGCGCTGACGGTTAGGCGAAATAGGCATGTTTCCTCCTTCCGCACTGTCGATGACACGCGCGTTGTTGTCCGCCATTGCCTGCGACAGAGCGTTCTCTTCACGCTTGTTGAGCAAGAACAGGTAGAGCGATTCCTTTATCTTCTGCTGTCTCTCAATGGAAAGCATTTCCCTTTGCTTTGTAGGAATGGACACAACACGGCTCTGCGCACTCCGCTCTCGACTCAGAGCATCATTGCGCTTCACATTAAGTCCGACAATCACATTGTCAACGGCACGTATGATACTTTGCTTCATCGCCCTGAGCGAATTGTTGAGTTCCTCCACAATGGGATTGGAATCGCTGCTGTCGTCAATCAGTTTGTCACGGCGCAACTTGATGTTATTGTACTGGCTGATGAGACTTTCAAGGTTGGCATCGCTGACACCGGTGTTCGCCGGTATAAGCTCTGTATCCTTGGTAGGATCCGTGAGATAGCTTTTGATGAAATTGACAAGTCTGATTTGTGTTTCAAGTTCCAATGCAACAGTGTTGTACTCCTGCTTCTCTCCCATGTACATTCCTGCGGCACTACCAAGGTCTATCACCTGATTAGACTTCTTGAAATCCTCCAGTTCGGTTTCCACACCGCCAAGTTCTTTTTCTATGATGATGAGACGTTCATTGATAAAGTCCGCCGTGTTGATGGCAATCTGGTTCTTATCGTTGATGGCTTCTTCGTTATATACCACGATGAGCATATTGAGCACATCCTCGGCACGTTCCGGAGAACTGTCTTTCAAGGACAAACGAAGGATGGACGACTCGTTTTCCTCCTGCCTGATTCCTAAATTAGCGAGATACATGCCCACCATAGCATCGACAGGCATCTTGCATACGTTCACATCCATTCCGTAGCACGACTTGCCATAATAGTTTGTCGGAGCGACCACCATGCGACAACCGCGAATCGTCACCGTATCATTAAGACGCACAGCATACTTGGCATCGTCTTTCTTCCCGCCAAAGGCCGAGAGCACAACAGATTTGTCGTCTTTCGGTGTGACTACAAAGCTGACACTGCTTTTCGGACTGCTATCGAGAAACGAGACCTGCACAGGAGACATCGTGTAAAGTTCCTTATGGCGGAGACGTATCTTGATGGTATAGGATACATCTGCATGAAGCCGTGTCACAGTCTCGCTCATCAGTTTTTTCGACTTGAACTGCAATATCTCGTTTGCCACATTGACCTTATTAATATAGTTGTCGTAGCGGTCAAGCCCGGCGGTGTTAGTCTTGTTCGAAGGGTCTTTTATTATCACTGTGGCGGAGCGGAAATAGACCAACGGCGACTTCGCACACTGATACCATGCAAGTCCGCAGCAGACAATGACAGAAAGCAGAAACCATTGCCACTTCGACACCAGATACATCAGCAGATCCACAAGATTAATCCCCTGTTCGTTCTTGCTATTATTATTTTTCAATTCCATATCTTATATATTTTTTGTCCCCGGCTATTTAAGTATCCACACTATGCTGGTAATCAGGGAACCTACGCTGACAAGAATAGAGGCTGCCCTCCACCCATTGTCCGTCTTGCTGCTCTTCCTGTACTCCGGCTCGACATACACGATATCATTCTGCTGGAGGTAGAAGCATGGGGAATCGAAGATGTCCTTGCTGTGCAAGTCGTGTACAAACATCTGCCTCTCGCCGCCAATCTCACGTATGACCATCACACGATCGACACGCGCATTAAGACTGAGGTCGCCCGCCTTGGCTATCGCCTCAAGAAGCGTGACACGGTCGCCATCTACAGAATAAGTACCGTTGCCGCTCACCGCCCCGAGAACAGTGTAGTGGAAGTTGAGAAACTCCACACTCACGAGAGGGTCTTTGATGTAATTACCGTCGATGATTTTCTTTCTTATCATCTCACAAAGACTGCTGACTGTCATTCCCTCCACATGCAAAGTCCCGAGGATAGGGAAATTTATGTTCCCGTCAGAATCCACGCGATAGCCCTTCTCCCTCAATGCCGTGTTTGCCGAAGCGGCTTTCACACTCCCATCGGCAGCCACACTGACTGTTCCGTTCTGAATGTTAAAAGGAATCGCCAGCTCAGGATTCTTACAATTCACCGTAATGGACAGCCTGTCATCGCGGTGTACGATGGCCTCATGCTTAGTGTCGAAAGGATATTTTTCGCCCATTTCCATGTCCGCCAAATAGACAAACTTTTTGTTTGAGGAGCATGACGACAACAATACCACCACCAACAGACCAATAAATGCTACATGTTTTTTCATTTCAAGATTATTTGTGTAATGTTTTGTTTTAAATTTATTTTTATGATTACAGGAGCATAAATGTTTGAAATCTATGCAGTTGTTTTCAGATGATTCTTTTTTTGTCTAAAAAGAAAGAAGTCTGTGAATGACATCCACAAAGTCCCTAAAAAAGCTTCCATAAAAAAATTTTTGAATTCATTTTTTAACTAAAATATTTTTCTGACAAAAAGACAGAAAATTCGAGGATACAGAAATCAAAATGGTTACGATTTCATTATATTGCTTTCTTTTTGATTTCGTCAAATGTTAAAAATCCAAGCTCTCTGGAACGCTTCAAAATGAAGCGAGAAGAACTTTTCTCGAAGAACGGGGATTCTATGCGCATTCTCAAAAGCTTCTGAGAAATGTGAAATAGTGTTTCGTTTTAGAGCGGTTCTTTTACATTTATTTATCTCCGGCGAAGAGTCTTTTTGAAAAAAGTACTAAGTTCTCAAATTTTCAGCGCACTGTCGTCACATTTCCAGCGCACTGTAATTTTATTTGCTGTGCGCTACAATTTTAAAAACTTAGTAGTTTGGAGAAATTTTCAGCGTGGAGTTTTTGAAAAAGCA
>X363_Desmarests_Spiny_Pocket_Mouse__coassemble_1070_pt1 | contig 11611 bp, 9 predicted proteins | sample X363_Desmarests_Spiny_Pocket_Mouse__metabat2_low_PE_006 | metagenome-assembled genome bin X363_Desmarests_Spiny_Pocket_Mouse
ATTCATTGTCATATAGGCAATGCACAAGAATTGGAATATAAGATGGAACTTGGCGCGATGGCAGGGGCAAGTTTCTATCTGGGTGATGCAAACTACTCCGGACTCTACAAAAACACGGGACTTGGCGGCGGACTGATGGGCAGATATAATATAAATCCTCGCATGTCGTTGAAGTTCAATATCTTGTCAGGAAAGATTTCAGGGGATGCTGCAAACCTGCAGAATAAGTTTCCTGAGATAGAAGGGCAACAGTGGAAGTTTGACCAGTCTGTTGTTGATGTGGGATGTCAATATGAAATAAGTTTCTGGGCTTTCGGTACGGGAGCCGGATATAAAGGAACAAGAAGGCTGACACCTTATATAGAGGCAGGACTTGGTTTTACGCAGACGAAGGATGTTTTTACCATGAATATTCCTTTTGGAATAGGTATAAAATATAAACTTAAGGAACGCTGGAATGTCGGTATAGACTGGACAATTCGTTTCAGCATGAGCGATGGGCTGGACGGAATATCAGATCCTTACAGCATAAAGGGAGGTTTTCTGAAAAATAAGGATTCGTATTCATTTACTATGATTTACATATCCTATGACCTCTTCCCAAAACTAAGAAAATGCAACAATGACTGAGTCTTTACAGTCTGAAAAGATTTGCCGCCAGATAAATATTTGTCTTGAAAAGGGAATCTTCGGCTGTGAGACTTACTCAAAATAACAACAAAAAATAAGTACAATGTATAAAGAACTGATTGACCGCAACAGAGTGCCTCGGCATGTGGCAATAATCATGGACGGAAACGGACGATGGGCAAAAGTTCGTGGAATGGAAAGAACAATGGGGCATCAGGCTGGTGCACAGACTGTTCATGACATAATGGAAGCGGCTGTCAATCTTGGAATAGAATATCTTACTCTATATACTTTCTCTACGGAAAACTGGAACAGACCTGCCGATGAGGTGGCTGCTCTTATGGCACTCCTGCTGAAAAATCTGGAGGAAGAACTGTTCATGAAGAAAAATGCACGTTTCCGTGTTATCGGTGACACGAACAGATTGCCGAAAGTTGTACAAGAGGCATGTTCTTATCTTGAAGAGAAGACCAAAAACAACACTTCAACTTGTATGGTTCTCGCTCTGAGTTATTCTGCAAAATGGGAAATAACTCATGCTCTGACTACAATTGCAGCGAAAATAAAGAACAATGAGTTGGAACCGGCTGACATTTCAGAACATACAGTAGATGAATGTCTGAATACGAATTTCATGCCAGATCCGGAACTGATGATACGTACAGGAGGAGAAAAGAGGCTCAGTAATTTCCTGCTATGGCAGTGCGCCTATACTGAACTTTATTTCACAGACGTTTTTTGGCCAGACTTTGATGAAGAAGAACTTTGTAAGGCTGTGTATGATTATCAGGGACGTCAACGACGTTTTGGTAAAACCGGAGAACAGATAGAAGAAGTGGAAAAACAGAAATCCGGTGAATAAAATCCGAAAAAAGTTGCCTTGTGCAGCGTATATCCTCTAAAAAGACAACAAAAAAGTAAGTTAAACAACGAACAATTTGAATCCTCGCATTCATTATTTTTAATGTAGCACGTTAGATGAGAAATATACAGTTATTACTCTTGTTCACTCTGCTTTTGACATTTACGACAAAAGTAAACGCTCAGGAAGTCTATGAGAAGCCGACAATGGTATATGGACAAACCAGAAGAGTGGAAATTGGCGGTATAACCGTTGAAGGTATCAAGAATTATGAGGATTATATTCTCATAGGTATTTCCGGTTTGTCTGTAGGACAGGAGATTATGCTTCCCGGAGATGAAATAACAGATGCTGTAAAACGTTATTGGAAGCATGGTCTCTGTTCTAATGTAAGAATTGAGGCAGATAGTATAGTAGATGAAAAAGTATATCTTAAGATTATCCTTTCCATGCGTCCGAGAGTTTCGGAAATCAATATAGAAGGGGTGAAAAAGGGAGAGAAAGAAGATTTGGAGCAGAAGATAGGAATTATCAAAGGCAACCAGCTTACTCCTAATATGATAGACAAGGCTAAAATCATCATAAAGAAATATTTCGATGAAAAGGGATTCAAAAATGCTGAGGTGAATATTATTCAGCGTGACGATGCATCGAAAGAAGACCAGATGATTGTTGATATCATTATTAATAAGAACGAAAAAGTTAAGGTCAACAAAATATATATAGCTGGTAATCAGAATATTCCAAGAAAAAAATTCACCGGTAACTTCTTTTCAGGAGGTCTGTTGAAGAAGACCAACGAGAAAGGATTCAAGAGCTTCTTTAAATCAAAGAAATTCATTATGGAAAGATTTGAAGAAGACAAGGAACGAGTAATAGAAAAATACAACGAACTTGGTTTCCGTGATGCTCAGATTGTATCTGACAGCATAGTTGATCTTGGAAATAATCTTGTAGATGTGTATATTGACATTGATGAAGGACAAAAGTATTATGTCCGCAACATCAACTGGGTAGGAAATACTATCTACAAAACAGAAGACCTTAACACTGTGCTTAGGATGAAGAAGGGCGATGTCTATAATCAGAAACATATACAGGAACGTCTGAATCAAGATGATGATGCAGTCGGAAATTACTATTATAACAAAGGTTATGTATTCAATGAAGTAATCCCTGTGGAAGTTGACGTTGATGAAGATTCTATAGACCTTGAGATAAGAATACGTGAGGGAATACAAGCTTCGATAAATAAGATAAAGATTTATGGAAATACGCGTGTATATGAAGATGTCATACGTCGAGAACTGAAGTTAAAGCCGGGCGACCTTTTCAATATGGATGCGTTCAAGATGACTTATCAGGAAATCGGACAGATGGGACATTTCGACCCTGAACAGATTGATTTCAAACCAGTTCCTGACCCTAACAACGGAACTGTCGATTTGAATCTCGGTCTTACTCCTAAGGCAAGCGACCAAGTGGAATTTTCACTTGGATGGGGACAGACTGGTGTAATTGGAAAGATTGGTCTGAAGTTCACAAACTTCTCCATGCGCAATCTTTTTGGAAAGAACGGCAACCGCCGCGGATTCCTTCCGCAGGGTGACGGACAGGAACTTGAAATAAGCGGTTCTACTAATGGTGACTACTATCAGTCATACAGTATTTCATTTTTTGACCCTTGGTTTGGCGGCAAACGTCCGAATCAGTTCTCTGTTTCTGCTTTCTATTCAAGACAGACGGATATAAGCAGCAATTACTATAACAGTTCTTATTACAACAGCACCATGAGTATGCTTTACGGTTATGGGAACTACAATAACAGCTATTATAACAACTATTCGTCCTACTATGATCCGGACAAATACATACAGCTGTTCGGACTTTCCATTGGATGGGGAAAGCGTTTGAACTGGCCTGACAACAACTTCAGTTTGTCTGCACAGCTGGCATATACAAGATATATGCTGAAAGACTGGGAATATTTCCTTATTACAGATGGAAACTGTAACAATGTAAACCTTACTCTCACATTGTCACGCACATCCATTGACAACCCTATATTCCCACGACGCGGTTCGCAGGTCTCACTGTCTGTAAGTGCCACTCCTCCTTATTCGCTGTTCGACAATATAGACTACAAGAATCTTGCAACAAGCTATCAGGATGCAAGCTATATGACAGACCTTCAGAAGAAATACCGCTGGATAGAATATCACAAATGGAAATTCAACTCCAAATTCTACACACCTCTTTCAGGTGGTTCAAAATGTTTTGTCTTGATGACACGCTTCGATTGCGGATTCCTCGGACATTACAACAAGTACAAGAAGTCTCCATTTGAAACATTCTACATGGGTGGAGACGGTATGTCGGGATATTCTTCAAGTTATTATTCAGAAACGATTGGATTGAGAGGATATGACAACGGTGCACTTACTCCCGGTTATCAGTATGGTTATGCATATTCACGCATGGCACTTGAGCTTCGCTACCCGCTTATGCTGCAAGGTTCTACGAACATATATGCTCTTGCCTTCATGGAAGGTGGAAATGCTTGGTCTGAAGTCAAGAATTTCAATCCTTTCGACATGAAACGTTCTGCCGGTTTCGGTGTCCGCCTGTTCCTCCCAATGGTCGGAATGATGGGTATCGACTGGGCATACGGATTCGACAAGATAAATGGTGTGAAGACATATAGCGGAAGCCAGTTCCACTTTATTCTCGGACAGGAATTCTGATGATTCTGTTGTGCCGCCACTGTTTTTCTTGGGAAGAAACATAAATTAACCGTATTCAGAGAACATATAAAACAAATGAACGGTTAACATATAAATTTGTAAAATTTAAAAATGTGGAAATATGAAACGTATCTTTTTTACATTACTTGTCGCAATGATTTCATTTGCAAGTTCTTATGCACAGAAGTTTGCATTAGTTGACATGGAATACATTCTGAAGAATGTGCCTGCATACGAGCGCGCCAACGAACAGCTCAACCAGATATCAAAGAAATGGGAAGGCGAAGTGGAAGCCCTGTTACAGGAAGTGGAGACCATGTACAAGAAATATCAGTCAGAGGTAGTGTTCCTATCCGAGGCACAGAAAACCAAGACAGAAGAAGCCATTATGGCAAAGGAGAAGGAAGCAAGCGACTTAAAAAAGAAATACTTCGGCAATGACGGAGAGCTTTTCAAGAAACGTCAGAGCCTTATGGCCCCTATTCAAGACGAGATATACAATGCGGTCAAGGATATATGCGACCAAAGAGGGTATCAGCTTGTGCTTGACAGAGCATCTGGAGGCAGCATTATATACGCTTCTCCAAAGATTGACATAAGCGATGAAGTTCTCCAGAAATTAGGATATGCAAACTAAGTAAGTTTCCGAATGGAATATTGACCAATTCCCGAAAAATACGTAAGTTTGCACAATTGTTAGAACACGAATATAAAACTATTAAAAACAAATAAAGATGAAAAAACTTATTTTGATGGTTCTTTTGGCATTGCCAATGAGCCTATTCGCACAAAAGTTTGCACATGTAAACTCTGCTACAATTATTCAGTCTATGCCTGAATATACAGCTGCACAGAACGATCTTCAGACTCTGAGCAAACAGTATGAAGACGAACTGAAGCGTATGCAGGATGAACTTCAGACAAAGAGTGATGATTTCGAGAAGAATCAAGCAACAATGCCCGATGCCGTAAAACAGCGTCGCCAGCAGGAACTCAACGACCTGTACCAGCGTATGCAGCAGTATTACCAGACAAGCCAGCAGGAAATACAGCAGGCTCAGCAAACTAAAATGGGAGAGATAAGCGATAAGGTTACAAAAGCTATCAAAGAAGTTGGTGTAGCGGGAGGATATGTATATATTATGGATGTTACATCAGGCATACCTTACATCAGCGAAACTCTCAGCACAGATGTTACTTCACAGGTAAAAGCTAAGCTCGGACTTAAATAAAACTTTTTTCTTTTTATACATTGTGCGCAATTCGTATTACATTCGTAATATGGATTGCGCACTTTCTTTATTTATTGTTTTTTATGGGTTTGGTTTAAGTAGATGTCTATTGAATACATCCACACTAAAAACTAAATTCTTATTAAGGCAATACAAGTGTCTGTACACTTGCTTCCATTTCCCTAATAAATTCACGCTTTTTCTTTTCCGGTGCATATACGAAGCCTTCTGCCACAATTACACGGTTGTTCACTGTGTCAACCTGTGCATACGAAACAAAAGGTCCTCCCATCATGTCGTTTTCCATCTGCCACAATCCGCGCACCTCTTGCACGAAATGTCCGTCAAATTCTATGTTACGCGACATCACAGCACGGCGGTCTGTGGACATATACTGATTGTCGTGTGCCCCCCTAATGTTTTCCATCATGAAGGAATCGCGCTTTTGCAAGAAATAGTCAAGAGTAAAAGTCTCTGTGGAGGTATAAGGATAGGAATACATGCAGATGTTTAGTTTGTTGTCGCGTCCGTCGGAAGATGCCCAGAAGAAATCTTTCCCGACCTTTATGGCATTGATGTCTTTAGGCGCATAGATGGTGCATCCGAACTGTTTCTTTGCCTGTGCAAGTACTTTGCCGCTGTGCGCACGCTTCAAGTATTCCCGCTCTCTTGTCAATTCAGCTTCCGTGAATATACTCAAAATGCGCTCCTTGTTGTCGTTCACCAGTTTCACAAACGAGGCATTGTCGGGCGCATAGATGGTCATGATAATCTGGGGACGTGCATACACATCGCGTGCAATCTTCAGTTCCGGAACCGCATATTTCTTGTTGACCTCAGCCGTGATAATATTGGCATACACTTTAAACGTGTTGTTGAAGCTGGCAGGATTGATAGCTGTCATGCGGAAACTCGGCTCCACCTGAGGCAGTCCCGGGATTTCAGAAGTAACTACATCGGTCAGTGCTGTGCCCGGAGGGGTCTTTAACCATTCTTTGTTAGCTACGACCAGCAATTCGTAAGGTGCACTCGCTGTGGTCTTGTTGGAATAAGTGCGCTTGCTTTCTGTGTTTCCACCATTGCCGCATGAAATAATCATCAGAACAATGACAGCAAATAATATATTCTTCATATCTGTAATTAGGAATTTTATGAAAAGATGCCGAATCTGATTCATTCATTAGAAATGAATAAATGATTCGGCATCTCGGTTTTATCTTATATGATTTTAAAACAGTTTATATACTTCATATCCTGCAAGAAGGAAACATCCGAGTCCGAAATCGTCGAAGTCCGGTTCGTTATCATAACCGACAGGCTGTGAATCTTTCGGCTCTTTTCCTGTGCCTTGCACATACCCGAGAAAACCGTTGCTGTGCAGGCACTCTTTTACCATCGCATTCCAAGTGTCTGCAATCACCGGAAGATATTCGCCGCGAGGAAGTATGCCGTGACGCACACCCCAAGCCATGCCATAGACAAACAGGGCTGTGCCTGTAAGCTCCTTACCTCCAAAGTTGGATTCATCGTGCAGACTGACATTCCAGAAGCGGTCTTCGCGCTGACATTTCAGCAATGCCCGGCTCATGGCTTTGAAATCAGCCTCATAATCCTTGTAATTTGCAGACATGGCTTTTATCCGTTTCCATTTTTTCTCATCGACATATTCCGTATAGTCCTTGCTTTTCTTTCCTATCATCATGGCATCCATCGTGCGCACTAAGGCTGCATATACCCAGCCGTTGCCGCGGCTCCAGTAGCAGTCTTCTCCATTCGGTTCACGATAGGGCGCCACAAAGTCCTTGTCGCGCCACCACAGACCGTCCGCCGGATTCCAGAGTCCGCCGGCAAGTTCGTTGCGGCTGCAAGCATACATCTTCCATCCTCGCTCCATGTACTTGGCAGCTTCATCGTCATTGCCTTTCAGGTGTGAGATACGTGCGAGTTTTGCCCATACCGGCAGTCCCATCTGTATGGCATCAATCCATGTCCAGTCACCGATAGAGGCATCATTGTCCATCAGATTCCGCATACATTCCACGGTCGGTTGTAGATACTGGTCGTTCCGACTGCCTTTGTCAGTCTTCTCGTGTAGCATATACATGTCAAGATATGTCTGTGAGCAGCAATAGTCGTCCGCATCGCGTGTGGTGACACCGTTTCGCGGAGTCCACTTGTGCGCCGTTCCCCAGTCGCTGATATATTTATAGTAGGCATCAAATTTTTCTTTGCGTTTTCTGCTTTCCGCTTCTTCATTCGCGTTTTCTGCTTTTTCTGACAATTGTTTCTCCAAATCCATCAGTGCGGAAAGCCCCTCGAAATATACTCCGCGAGTCCACAAATTGCTTGGGCGCATCTTTTTTACAAAAGTGGGTATTCCTGCGTCCGGATATTTCGCAATGAAATAATCGTTGGCTGTTTCCATTGCCGACAATATACTGCTTCGCTCCGGCACATTCTGCGACATGGCAGACAAAGAAGCGGTTACGGTGCAAATCAGTGTCAGACACCATCTTAAAAATCCTGTCGTTCTCATAATGATTAGTTTTGTTGTTAATGTTAGGTTTGACATTATAGTTTGAAAGCTACGTGTGCGCACCTATTTTGTTGCGGCAACAAGATAACTTTCCAGTTCGTTTCCGGCAAGGCGCAATTTAAATTCTCCTCGCTGCGCAATGGATATGGCGCCAGTTTCCTCCGAAACAATGATAGCTATGGCATCGCTCTGTTGCGTAATGCCAAGAGCGGCGCGGTGTCTTAATCCCAGCTCCTTAGGAATGTTCAGGCTGTGAGAGACCGGCAATATACATCCTGCAGCTGTGATGCGTCCGTGACTGATAATCATGGCGCCGTCGTGAAGAGGACTGTTCTTGAAGAATATGTTCTTGATGAGTTCGGTATTGATATTGGCATCAATAAATTCTCCCGACTTGATAATGTCATTGAGCGACATTCCTCGTTCAAGAATTATCAATGCACCCACAAGATTCTTGCTCATATAGTCACATGCCATTACAATCTGCAATATTTCCGGGTTCTGATCCTCGTGTTCCCTGTTCTTTTCTTTCTTGAAGAAACGTCTCAGAAGTGACAGTTTGCGCTGTGAGCCGAGAGTGAGAAAGAAACGTCTGATGTCTTCCTGAAAAAGAATGATGAGTGCAAGTACTCCCACACTGACCAGCTTGTCGAATATGCTGCCCATCAGTTTCATTTCCAGTACTTGCGATACAAGAATCCACGTGACGATGAAAACAAGGATTCCATAGAACACATTCAGCGAACCCGAATCCTTCATCAGTTTGTATATGTAATAAAGTAGGAAAGCAACACATAGTATGTCTATCGCATCCTTTATACCGAAATCAATCATGGGATATATTCATTGTTTATTCTGTTCTCACACGCTCTCTAAGATGGACTAAAACTCCTTCATCTTCTTCACAATATTCACAACCTCCACACATTCCTTCACATCGTGTACCCGAAGAATGCTGGCACCCTTCAGCAAAGCAATAGTATTGAGGGTGGTGGTACCGTTGAGTGCATCTGCCGGAGTCCCTCCCAAAAGACGATATATCATGCTCTTGCGCGATATGCCAACAAGAACTGGAAGTTCAAATATACCCAGCTTGTTGAGCTGCTGCATCAGTTCATAGTTGTGATTCAAAGTCTTTGCAAATCCGAATCCGGGGTCGATGATGATGTCCTTCTGTCCCAAATCGCGCAACTGCTGCACACGTTCTGCAAAATAAAGCAGTATGTCTTTCATCAAGTCATCATACTGCGGAGACTGCTGCATCGTCTGCGGAGTACCTTTCATGTGCATCAATATATATGGAATCCCCAATTCTGCCACTGTGCTGAACATACGGTTGTCCATATTCCCGCCCGAAATGTCATTGATGATGTCTGCACCATATTCTTCCACGCACATACGTGCTACATCCGCACGGAAAGTATCGACAGAAACGACTGCCTTGGGATACATTTCGCGCACAATCTTCAGTCCGCGTCTAAGACGGTTCATCTCCTCCTCGGGCGAAATGTCGTCGGCATCGGCACGCGACGAATATGCACCGACATCTATCATAGATGCACCCTCGTTGAAGATTTCAGCCACCCGCTCCCTTATTTCCGTTTCCGTCTGCTTGCGGCTTCCCGAAAAAAACGAATCTGGGGTAACATTGAGTATTCCCATCACTTGCGGTTCAGAAAGGTCAATGAGTTGTCCTTTCACATTGATTGTATATGGTAGCAGTCCTTTCATTCAGTTTTGTTTTTATGCAACTTACACTTGTGGAAGCTGAATGTTTTCATTTATTTGGCAAAGATACGATATAAAAACGAAAAGCGGATACCGCACCGGAAAAATCCAAGCCGTATGCTTTCCTTTTAGTTCATAAAAACACTAATTTTGCACCGATAAAAAATAGGTCTTATGAAAACAGAAGAATTATATCAGATATTCACCAAGCACCCGGAGATAACGACTGACAGCCGCTGTTGTCCGGAAGGTTCCATCTTCTTTGCTTTGAAAGGCGACACCTTCAACGGCAACGCATACGCTCTCAAAGCACTTGAGCAGGGATGTTCTTATGCCGTGGTAGATGAACCGGAGTATGCAGATGCTGCCGACAATACCATGTTCAAAGGGCGGGTCATATTGGTAGATAATGTGCTTGCCGCTTTGCAGCAGTTGGCAAACTTCCACCGCAGACAGCTTGGAACAACTGTCATTGGCATTACCGGCACCAATGGCAAGACCACCACAAAAGAGCTTGTGGCTGCCGTGCTTTCAAAGAAATTCAATGTCCTTTATACGCAAGGGAACTTCAACAACCACATCGGAGTGCCGAAAACATTGCTCCGCCTGACAAAGGAGCATGAGATAGCAGTGGTGGAAATGGGAGCAAGCCATCCCGGAGAGATAAAGACGCTTGTCAATATCGTGGAGCCAGATTACGGATTGATTACCAATGTCGGCAGAGGACATCTGCTTGGTTTCGGTTCATTCGAAGGGGTGATAAAGACCAAAGGCGAGCTTTACGACTTTTTCCGTGAGCATGGTGGCAAGGTTTTCATAAACAACGACAACGACATTCTTCTCAACATTGCTTCCCATCTCGAACTTATAAGATATGGTCAGAAAGACAATGCGGGACTTTATGCGAAAGGTCACTTGCTCGGCAGCAATCCGTTCCTTACATTTGAATGGAACGGACGCGAAGTGCAGACTCGGCTTATCGGCGCATACAATATAGACAATGCGCTTGCCGCAGCCGCCATCGGACGCTTTTTCGGTGTGGAGGATGAAGCTATATGTAATGCTATTTCCGAATATACTCCGTCGAACAACCGTTCTCAATTCAAGCAGACAGCAGACAATGCACTTATCATCGACACCTACAATGCCAATCCTACGAGCATGGGGGCGGCTGTCAGCAACTTCCGCAATATGAAGGCGGACAACAAGATGTGCATCTTGGGCAAGATGGGTGAACTCGGCAAGTACGCATACGAGGAGCATCACAAACTTGTTTCCGAACTGCTTTCTTGCGGTTTCACTTGTATATGGCTGGTTGGTGAAGAATTTTCGGAAATATTCTCTTCCGAAAGCAATGCCCATGAAGATGCGCTCCAGTTGCCAGACAATGTTCGTTTGTTCAACAATGTAGAGGAAGTAAAGTCTGCCATTGCTGTCGAGAAACCGCAGGGCAAAACAATTCTCATCAAAGGTTCAAACAGTACCAGATTGTTTGAACTGCCTGAGTTGTTGTAATTTTGTTTTAGTGGTTGTCTTCGACAGACTCCTCCATATAGTTTAAAGGAGTCTGTCGAAGACAACCATTTAATCACGCTAAAACTAACTTTTCTGATTTGACAAAATGATATTTTCGCCCAAAATGTAAATTTAACACTTAGAGTGATTTTTTGTTGATGACGAAAAGACAAAAATTTTAGACTAAAGATAAATTATTGATAATCAATAGAATACAAATTTTTTCAAAATGCTCAAAAAATCGTGCCGGATGTAATTTTCTGAATATTTTGAATGTTTTAGTAATGTGTTGGTTATTAATGTGTTACATTTAAATACTCCGTTTCCACTTCCAAACACCACCCAAAATCCATCTATTTTTAAG
>X363_Desmarests_Spiny_Pocket_Mouse__coassemble_1071_pt1 | contig 11609 bp, 13 predicted proteins | sample X363_Desmarests_Spiny_Pocket_Mouse__metabat2_low_PE_006 | metagenome-assembled genome bin X363_Desmarests_Spiny_Pocket_Mouse
GTTTTGAGTGGCATTTGGGGACGAAAACGGTAGTTTTGATTGTAATTTATTGATTATCAATAAACTATTAGAATATTCAAAACCTTCAAAAAAAATACGTCCGGCACGTTTTTTTGAAAGTTTTGAATAATTCTATATTTAACTGATTATCAATAATTTATCTCCAGTTTAAAATTTTTATCTTTTCGCCGTCGGCAAAAAAACGCTCCAAGTGTTAAATTTTTATTTTGGGCGAAAATATCATTTTGTCATTTTTAAAAGAGCTGTTTTTGTATGTTTTTAGTGGTTGTATGTGGATGTATTCAACAGACTATAACAAATAAAATTAAAACGACTTCTAAAAACACCATGTGCCTCCGTTACAATATTACAAATTGTTACTCCAAGAAACGGTTGCCACGTCTGATGACACGTCCTTCTTCCAGACTGTCTGTCTGTACAGCCTTACCGTCACGAGACTTCGAGTAATAATAGCCATAATCATCCCAGCCCCATCCGCTGACAAAACCACCATGACCGTAATTGCCGTTATAACTATTCCAATCATAATAATCCACAAGCTTGCGAAGAGTAAAGCGTGTATTCGTATCACCAAAATAGCCGGTGATGAAATCGCTTGTCATACGGTAGTCGTAAATAGCCGTATTAAGCTCTGCGTCATACGGATAATCAAGGTATATCACCCCATCCTGTATAATCCAGTTAAAATAATAATACTGATAAGAGTACGGACCCTCCATATAGAAATCAACTTGCTTTCCATATCCGTGTGTGGCATAATCGTAATCGGGATAGAAAATGATGTCCGTATCGTATGAGTCGAAACGATATGTCCTTCCTCTATAATCATAATAATAGTACATGCCGAAGTCACCTTTCCATTGTCCGGACAAAGCCATTGCCTGATCCACATCATCATCGACACAAGAGGTAAACACCCCGGTCATCACCAATGCAACCATTGCGGCAAGCATCAAATTGTAGTATTTCTTCATAAATCCATTATTTTATAGGTTCAACATTCTATAGCATCTCAGAGAACATATAGTCCTTGTCCTCTCTTTTCAAGCAAAGATAAGCTAATCTTTTCGCTCAAGCCCAAACAAAAGGGCATAAAATAAACTCTGCCGGTCATTTTTAGGGAATGCCCGACAGAGCTGTATTCAAACCACCAAGACGCTTTAGGGAATCCCCTAAGCAGACTGCCTTACAGGCAGAAGCAGGGCGGTATTTCCATACTTCAGTCTTTCATTGTCTGCGAAATGCGCATAGCGCAGAAGTTCGGTCCGCACATGGTGCAGTATTTTCCGCCCACATGGTTCGCCGTCTTGTAATATTCAAGTGCCCGCTCAGGGTCAAGCGAGAGATTGAACTGGTCTTTCCAACGGAACTCATAACGCGCCTTCGACAGAGCATTGTCGCGCACAGCAGCTCCGGGATGCCCCTTCGCAAGGTCTGCCGCATGTGCTGCAATCTTGTATGTCACCACACCTACACGCACATCCTCCTTGTCGGGCAAGGCAAGATGCTCTTTTGGTGTGACATAACAGAGCATCGCCGTGCCGTACCAGCCAATCTGTGCTGCACCTATGGCACTTGTAATGTGGTCATATCCGGGAGCAATATCCGTAACAAGCGGACCCAGCGTATAGAAAGGAGCGTTATGGCACTTCTCTATCTGACGCTGCATGTTCTCAGGAATCTTATGCATCGGCACATGCCCCGGTCCTTCGATGAATGCCTGTACGTTCTTCGCCCATGCACGCTCGACAAGTTCGCCCATCGTGTCAAGCTCTGCGAACTGCGCACGGTCGTTGGCATCGAATGTAGAGCCGGGACGAAGACCATCTCCAAGAGAGAGGGCCACATCATATTTTGCGACAATATCACATATATCATCGAAATGCTCATAGAGAAAACTTTCCTTCTGATGCATCTGACACCATTTTGAAATGATGCTTCCGCCTCGGCTGACCATTCCCGTGAGACGCTCTTGCGCAAAATGGATGTTCTTCAGACGGATTCCGCAATGAATCGTGAAATAATCCACTCCTTGCTCACACTGCTCAATGAGTGTGTCGCGGAAAAGTTCCCACGTCAAATCTTCGGCTTTTCCATGCACCTTTTCCATTGCCTGATACATCGGCACTGTGCCGACCGGAACAGGACAGTTGCGGACAATCCACTCACGAGTCTCGTGTATGTTGTCACCGGTAGAGAGATCCATCAGTGTATCTCCTCCCCATTTGCAGCTCCACACCGCCTTCTCCACTTCCTCTTCTATGCTCGATGTGGTTGCCGAATTACCGATATTCGTATTTATCTTCACAAGGAAATTGCGTCCGATAATCATCGGTTCTGCCTCCGGATGGTTGATGTTCGCAGGAAGCACCGCACGTCCGGCAGCTATTTCATCGCGCACGAACTCCGGTGTGATATGTGTCTCTATTCCCATCGCCGCACAGTTCATGTTCTCTCTTATCGCCACATATTCCATTTCAGGGGTGACAATTCCTTGCTTCGCATAATACATCTGTCCCACTTCGCACCCGTCCTTTGCACGCAAAGGCTTACGTATATGCTCAAAGCGCAGGTGGTCAAGCGACTTGTCCGCCAGTCTCATGCGTCCGTATTCGCTGCTGACTTCCTCAAGACGCTCCACTCCGCCGCGACTGAGAATCCACTCTTCACGCAGACGCGGAAGTCCTTTCTTCAAATCTATTTCAGCATTCGGGTCGCTATAAGCTCCACTGGTATCATATACATATACCGGTTCGTTCTCATGCATGACCTTCTCTCCGTTCTCTATTGTCACAGTTGGTGTAAGATTCACCTTTCTCATTCCCACACGCAGCTCAGGGTATATCTGCCCTTGCATATACACCTTTTCCGAGTCTGGATAAGTAATCTTGATATTATTTTCCATTTCTATTTAATTGGCAAACTGACAAAAGGACAAGTCGGCAGGTTGTCCGGAGATGAAACACAGATAAATACTCCGCACATTCTCTGCCGTCCTGCCCATCCGTCAAATATGAATAATTCTTTTTGTTTCTTCCACTGGGTCTTCCGCATTGAGTATTGTTCCGCTCAAAGCTACACCGTCGATACCGGCGGACATTATCGAAGGTATGTCATCGCATGTTATTCCGCCAATGGCATAAACCGGAATACGTATTCCTTCTTCTCGCATCCGCCTCACAATGTTCCGATAACCGTCAAGTCCGAGAATGGGCGATAGTCCTTTCTTGGTTGTCGTGAAACGGAACGGACCGCAGCCGACATAGTTCGCACCATCCATATAATGAGCCTTGACATCTTCAAATGTATTGGCTGTCCCACCTATTATATATGAATGCCCGAGAATCTTTCTCGCCTCGCTTATCGGCATGTCCTTCTTTCCCAGATGTACTCCGTCGGCATGTATCTTTCTGACAAGTTCCACATGGTCGTCAATGATGAATGTGGCATTGTACTGTCTGCATAGTGCCTGCACACGCAGTGCCATCTCTTCCAGTTCTTCCTCCGGACTGTCTTTCATCCGTAACTGTACCCATCGACAGCCGCCTTTCAGTGCCAGCAAAGCTCCATCGTAGTAGGTATATCGGTCATTGAAATGAGTTATAAATTGAAAAAGCATCTTATCAGAATAATATTGAAAATCATTTATCGTGCGGAATCTTCCCCGACAGCCTATCATCTAACGCTGAAAAAAATGCTGCAAGGGCCCTGTTCCATGCCCGAGTTCCATATCTCGTCCCGCTTTCAGCGCATCATTGACAAACCGTTTTGCCTTCTGAACCGCATCGTCGAGCCTGTCTCCCAACGCAAGATACGAGGCAATGGCAGAAGAAAGTGTGCAACCGGTACCGTGCGTGTTCCGGGTTTCGACACCAAGCATCGAAAACCATTTCTCCTGTCCGTCCGCCGTAACAAGCAAATCGCTCTTCACACGAGAATCGGAATGCCCACCCTTCACTAATACAGCTTTTGCACCGAAGGTTAATATGCGCCGGGCAGCCTCCATTCTGTCATCATTATTATTTATCTTCATGCCCGACAGAATCTCCGCTTCGGGAATATTGGGAGTGACCAGCATAGACATTGGAAGAATTTTGTCGATGACGTAGCGCAAAGCTTCGTCCGAAAGAAGCTGTTTTCCGCTTGACGAAGCGAGAATCGGATCGAGGATGATTTTCAAATCCTGCCCGGCATATCTGCCAAGAGACTCAGCAATTGCCTCCGCCGTTTCAAGATTGTTCAACATGCCAACTTTTACTACCGAAGGCATGATGTCGCTCATTACGGCTTCAATCTGCTTCCTTACACATTCTCCATCTACAGAAAAAACTTCTGTCACGCCCTTGGTGTTTTGCACCGTAAGCGCAGTGATTACAGAACAGGCATAAACACCAATTGCCGACATAGTTTTTATGTCAGCCTGTACACCGGCTCCCCCACTCGGATCAGAGCCGGCAATAGTCATTGCAGTTATATATCTCATATTTTTTATCCCTACGTCGGCATTACCCGTATCAGGTTCTATTGGTATTCTCTCAGCCGCCACAAACAGACCTCATCACATTATATATATAATATTAATCTGTCGGCAAGGTATATCAAAGCCCTTGTTTCCCGCCTGTGACAGCACCCATCGCCCGGCGATTGCCGAACATCTTGATGTTGCAAAGATAGTGCATTAATTTGAAGATAAGAAGTGTATTTACAGATTCTGCAACAAAAACAGAATAAAAAGTGCCAAGAAAAACCTGCCAAACACAAAAAGACAGCCTCCGAAAGCCTGAGCTTCCGGAGGCTGTAGCCTGTTCGTATCCTTCTGCTGTCAATAAAGCCTCACACCCCGCTGAAGCTACTGAATCCACCGTCAACAGGAATGATGGTGCCGGTGACAAATGAAGCCTCATCACTGCACAAGAAACGCACAATGCCATTCAGCTCGGAAATATCGCCAAAACGTCTCATAGGTGTCTTTGCCAGCACCTTATGGCTGCGCTCTGTCAGCGTTCCGTCTTCATTGAGCAAGGCGCGCCGGTTCTGTTCTCCGATGAAAAATCCCGGGGCAATGGCATTCACACGGATTTTCTCACTGTATTTGATTGCCATTTCCTGTGCAAGCCATTTTGTCAAAGCATTGACTCCTTCTTTCGCGATGGAATATCCCATGACGCGAGACAGGGAATCGTATGCAGCCATAGAGCTCACATTAATGATACTGCCGCTCTTCTGTTCTGCCATAATCTTGCCGAATGCAAGGCACGGATATATAGTGCCATAGAGATTGAGGTCTATCACCTTGTTCAAATCCTCACGCTTCATGTCGAACACGGACTGATTGTCCATGATTGTTGCACCGGGTACATTTCCTCCTGCCGCATTGACAAGAATATCAACCCGCTGCCATTTGGCAACCACATAGTCGCGTGCTTTTTCAATTTCGTCAGGATCGAGCACATTGCACACCATCCCATATACATCGCCATACGGTTTCAGACGCTCCACTGCCATATCGACTTTATTCTGATGGGCACCAATCACAATCACAGTAGCACCGGATTCAAGCAATCCTTGCGAAACGTTACTGCCAAGTACTCCACTGCCTCCTGTCACAACGGCTATTTTTCCTTTCAAACTTATCATAATAATCTATTTAGAAGTTAAACCAAAGATTAAATCTCACCACAATCAGCAGACTTTTGTTTTTACAAGCTCTTTCACGGCCGCCATCACTCCGTCCATCTGTGCAAGCCCCATCATACGACCATGAAACGAATAACCGGCATTATATCCTTTGTCTTCATCGCCCAACATGGTGCGTCCATGATCCACACGCATAGGCACATTCGGATTCTCTTCCTCAAAAATGCGACACACTTCTATAAGATTGGCGCGCCCGTGCAGATGATCCGCCTCGATGAAATCGCCGTTTGGCATCACATCCGTGCTACGCAGATGCACAAAATGCGTCCGTTTAGCATATTTGCGGGCAAGTGCCGGAACATCATTATGAGCACCGGCAGAAAGAGAGCCACAACAGAATGTCAGTCCGTTATGGGAATCGGGCACTGCATTAAGGAACCAATCTATATCCTCATCGCAACAGACAATGCGCGGAAGACCTAATAACTGCATAGGAGGGTCGTCAGGATGCACACACATATTCATATTCCATTCATTGCATACAGGCATGATAGCTTCCAAGAAATAGCGCATGTTCTCACGCAGAACGTCCCGAGTGATGCCTTTATATAAGGACAACAAACGTCTGAACAGCTCCACCGGGTTGTTGTCATGCTCCGTTATATTGCCATTGACAAAGCCCTGTGTCTTCACAATGATAGTATCTACAAGAGCCGCCTTGCCCTCATCCGTCATCGTCTTGTCCATTTCCGCAGCCGCAGCAAGTTCGTCAGCCGTATAGTCAAACTCCGCCCCTTCGCGCTTCAGAATGTAACAGTCGAAATATACAAACTTCACCTTATTAAAATAAAGCGAAGTGGAACCGTCCGCCCACTTATGATCAAGCTCTGTCCGTGCCCAGTCGAGCACCGGCATAAAGTTATAACATACGGTATGTATTCCGCACCGTCCAAGATTGGCAAGGCTTTCCTTGTAGTTGGCAATAAGACGTTCCCTGTCCTCTCCGCCATATTTTATGGCTTCACAAACAGGCAGACTCTCCACCACCGACCAACGCAGCCCATAACTTTCTATATAATTCTTCAAGTCCGTAATGGCTTCCACCGTCCATACTTCCCCGTTAGGCACATCATGCAGGGCTGTAACAATGCCTTCTACCCCTATCTGCCGTAACATCGTGAGTGTTATTTTATCACTTTTGCCGAACCATCTCCAAGTTTTTTCCATATTCTTTAGTATTATAATAGTGGCAAAGGTAATAAAAACAAGGTCAAAAGCAGACTGTTAGCGGCAAACATTTATTGTTTTTCCATAAATCATGCAGAAAAATATCACTAATGAGTCAAATTGTGTCAATTTTGTTTCACCAATATGTAAATGGTACAAAATTTCCAGTTTTGTAAACATTTGAGACAGGCTGTTTGTCAGACTTACATTAAATTTGCATCGTCAAAAAAAAGGAGATAAGGTTAGAAGTTTAGTTATAAGAGTTAGGTTAAACCAATGTATTAGTTTTAGAGGAAAAGCCCATTGAGAAATGCGCCACTCCTCTGTTTGTTACAAATTTTCAAAAGAAGAGTCTTTTCAAAAAGGAGAATATCTGTAAAAAAGATATTCTCCTTTTTTGTCGTATCATGATGCGTCAAAAAATAGGCATACACTTTCATTTGTATATAAAAACGCAGCTTTTTCACGGATTTAAGCAGATATTAGAACCTGCAAAGCGTGGATTATTCCAGTCTCGCAAGTATTGATTCTCTGAGACAGAAGAGTAGCCGGTTTTATTTTGCAAGACAAACAGTAGCTGTTGTCATTGTGGTCTGAAGCGGGACATTTGCCTGTATCGACGAAAGCATACCATACTCTATATGCACAGACAATGCCCTGAAAACATATTGTATGTGCAGTGAAGAATCGAAAACAGTGCACTGAAATCTCAAATCCACACTGTGGATTATAAAAACCACACTGCGGATTTTGTAAACCACACTGCGGATTATAAAATCCGCACAGTGGATTTGAGTTTTCAGCGCACTATTTTCCATTCCCCTATGTACCGATTTTTTCATTTTGCAGGTAAGTTCAAAACAAGAAACTTGAGAAACTGTTTTAAAATGATTCGTTATAGTTATGTGGCGCGGTAGCGACGGAGGAGTCTGCGAGTGCATCCGTTTTAAACTATACGGAGAAGTCTGTAGGAAACAATCACTAAAAATTAAAACAGTTTCTGATATTATTTATTAATCACCAAAACCAATAATCAATATGTCAGAAAATATTTTCGTTAAAGAATGTATATAAAAATTTTGTTATGGAAAGTATTTTCCGAGTATTTTGGCAAACTCTTTTGGAAATTAAGTGAGTACCCCCTACAACTAATATAAAACAAAAAAAATTACAGCTGATTTTCATCTAAAGGTAAGCATCCATTTCCTAATACACATATTGCTTGCCACTAAAAAAACTCTTACGGAGAGATGGATTTTCAGTTGCAAATATACGAAGATTTGCATAAAAGCTTCAGAAACAGCCATTTTTTTCTTATTACTTCCAGAATATTTATCACAAGTTATAAAATATTATACAAAAAAGCATGTTCATATAGAGATAAATTATTAACAAACAAACAATTAAAAAGCCTGTCTATCTCTCCGTAAGAGATATTCTAAAAAAAATTGATAAAAAGGGGAACCCGGACATATTCAATTTATTTAAGATTAGGGATATTCAGCATATATATAACTTCTTTATTAATTAAAAATCAAAACAAAAATGAAAACATTCAAAACAATCGGAATGGCATGTTTAGCCATAGCAGCAAGCATTAATTTTACGGCTTGTGGGGATGACGATGATGCAGTCAAAAACGAAAACGGAAGCATTAGTAAACAAAAACGACCAAAAGAAATTAAAACATATTTTGATGACGAGGATGAGGAAGGCGAACTATTTACATTCTCATACGATGCGAATGGTAGATTAACGCGTGTGACTGAAGGCTGGGAACCAGAACAATATATAATTAATTTTACTTGGGGAAATAACATCATTACAGCAGTTTCTAAATATAGCGACAGTGACGGTGAAACAGAAACAAACATTTATACACTTGAGGATAATCTGATAAAAACGCAAAAAGAAAGAGAATGGATGAATAATACATTCACTTATAATTCATCCGAGCAGATAATAAAGATGAAGGCAAATGATATGTATTCTTCTCCTGAAAAAGATGAAAGTTATGAGCTTGACTTTACTTGGAATAATGGGAAAATAACAAAAATTGTTGATAATTCGAGCTATACCACAAGTATTTATGAACTCACTTACAATGGAAAAACATACAAAGGATGGTTTTTACCTTTCTTTTATGTTTTAGATAGAGAACTCGATTATATAAATTGGGCACATCCAGAACTATTCGGTGAACGTATGAACCAACTGCCAGAATCTATTAAAGAGACTTATTATAATGATAATGAATTAATCTCTGAAGAAAAGTCCAAGATGGATTATACTTTTGACGAAGAGGGATATGTAAAAAGCCTAACCATAATATCTACATATACATCAAGACAAGACCAAAATGGCGATGGCATAATCACCGATGATGAAATAGACACTTCTACGGAAAAAGCATATATGACCTTTGAGTGGGAATAAACTTCAGACGTGACAATTATCAACTTGACATAAACAAAAAAACTGAATATTTAAAATCAACAACAGAAATGAAAACATTCAAGACAATCGGAATGGCATGTTTAGCCATAGCAGCGAGCATTAACTTTACAGCTTGTGGGGATGATGACGATGACCAAGTAAAAGTCGAGGAAAATCTTATCAAAAATGAATATGGAATTATCACTAATCAAAAACGTCTGGTAAAAGCAGAAGCAACAAGTGATGGCGACGATGAAACTTCCATATTTGCATTTTCATACGATGAGAACGGTCGGTTAATATCTGCCTCTGAAAATTTTGGTTCGGATTTCGGTTCTACTCGTTTTACATGGGGCAATGGGAGCATTTCGGTCGCTTATAATTCCAATTTTAATGGTACATACTCGAATACATACACACTTGCAGACAATTTGGTGAGAAAACAAGAATACGAAGGAGGAAACGGTTATACGCTCACTTATGATTCATCCGACAGACTAATCAAGATGAATAATAACGGCTACGAATGCTATACTTTTACTTGGGACAATAGGCAAGTAACAAAAATACTCTACGAAAGAGGTAAAGATGCAGTGTTGTACGAAATCACCTATAGCAAAAAGACTTGCAATGGTTGGTTTCCAACCAATATTATAGCAGAGGATCTTAATTACATACTTTGGGTACATCCTGAATTGACAGGTGTGCGTATTACCCAATTACCAGAAAGTTCATATATCAAATTCATAGAAGAAGGCAAAACAGTCTATGAACAAAAATCTAAGTTGAATTATACTTTTGACAAGGATGGATATGTGAAAAATTTCAATGTAGAAGTTACAGAACGAGATTTGGAAGATAATTCAACTTATACTGGCAATACGCTCTGGACTTTAACATGGGAATAAGTTTGAAAATATCAGTATCTATACCAAGATATAACATTATTGCGAATCAATTATAAGCAAGAAGTTAGCTTATCGCCCTGCAAAGGACAAAAGAAATGCTCCCCAAAAGTTGAAATTGACTTTTGGGGAGCATTTCTTTTATAAGCATTCATTTTGAATCATACCAACATAACTGCAACCAAGAATTTTAGCATAGTTTCAGGACAAGTGCGAACATTTTTCATTAAAACAATGTTATAAGTCTAACAAATCCTCAAACGCAAGAACGAGAGGCTTGTAGCATACAGTCACATTGAGAAGAAGTAGTTAAGTTGGTAAAAAGATAAGTTAAAAGATTAGTTAGAAATCAGACTAAGACAATCATTAGCTTGTGACAATATCCGTCGGGAGACGTGTATTGTCCTCCTCTTTGTTTTTTGAATAAAACAAAGTTCTATTCATTGAAAAGGAGAATGTTTGCAATGTCGGATGTTTTCCTTTTCTTTGTTGAATATACAAAACGAATCTGCCGAATCAAGGCAACCGAAAAAATACAAATAATAGACTTTCTCTTTTATCTTCTTACTATCTTTGCAGTCTTATTAAAAGAGAAAAATCATGGCAGGAAGAAATATTGTTCATAAACTGACAGCTTGGGCGGCAAGAGCCATCCACAGGAAAGGATTTGGAGTGCAATCCCCTTGGGCATACGAACTCGTCAGGGATGTTTTCTTTGAGCAGCTACCCTACTATGCTTTTGAAGAGCTGAAAGAACAAGCCCGTTCAATGAAAACAAAAGATAAAAAGCATTATCACCACGAACAACTTTTCAGAATTGCCCATTATCTGCATCCGTCATCCATCGTAGAAATAAATGACGGTTGTCCGGCAAGCGTCCTATATCTCGCTGCGCCGCATTCCGACATGCCATGTACTCTCATCACACGCTCTGAGCTTCCGACACTGTTCACGACTGCTTTCAGAGGCAAAGTTATCACCGGCAACCATCTGACCACACTACAATCGTTGTTCTCCCAAGACAAGCCTGTGGGCATATTGCATATATGCGACACCAATGAAGCGGAAAGCATCTATGACTGGGCTGTGAAGAATACAGACAACAATTCCATCATCATTCTGGAGAATCTGGCAAGCAATGCCTCTCTATGGGAAAAGATAGTGTCAGACGAGCGCGCCATAATCACTTTCGACTTCAGCAAGTGGGGAATGATTGTGTTTGACAAGAAACGAGTAAAACAAAATTATCTTTTATAGACAATCATCACCCAAACCAATTGCCGTCAGACAAAGATTTTATATATTTGCATCAATAGAAAAACAATCAAAACCATGACAAAGAAATCTAATGTTTATACAAAAACCGGAGACAAGGGCATGACC
>X363_Desmarests_Spiny_Pocket_Mouse__coassemble_1077_pt1 | contig 11545 bp, 7 predicted proteins | sample X363_Desmarests_Spiny_Pocket_Mouse__metabat2_low_PE_006 | metagenome-assembled genome bin X363_Desmarests_Spiny_Pocket_Mouse
AAGTTACCATGTTGGGTGTCAGTGCTATACACCCGCATCATAGTCTTTTCAGGGATAGGTATATAGGCTCCTCCCCTAAGTTAGGGGAGGTGGCGCGTAGCGACGGAGGAGTCTGTTGAAGACACCCACTAATACATCTACTTAACACACGGAGGAGTCTGTCGAAGACAACCACCGAAACAACAAAAACACTTGCTTAAAACATAAGGAATCCATCGAATACCCCCGCACAATTGCCACAAATAAAATTTAATCAGTTTCTTATTTCATAAAGAAGAATAAATAATGTACATTTGCAGAACAAGATAAAAACCAGAAACATTAACATAAATACTTAATTCTAAAGATTATGGCTCAGGCACCCGAATTTCGGTATGCTCCTATGTTCCAGATACAGAAGGACGACACCGAATATTATCTGCTTACAAAAGATTATGTAAGTGTCAGTGAATTTGAAGGGAAACCGATTCTGAAGATTGTTCCCGAGGGACTCACAGCAATGGCAAACGCTGCATTCCGCGACGTGTCATTCTTGTTGCGCCGTTCACACAACCTACAGGTTGCGAAGATTCTCCGCGACCCGGAAGCCAGTGACAACGACAAATATGTAGCCCTCACCTTCCTCCGCAATGCAGAAGTGGCAGCAAAAGGTCATCTTCCGCTTTGTCAGGATACGGGAACAGCTATCATCCACGGCGAGAAAGGTCAGCATGTATGGACTGGCTACTGCGACGAAGAGGCACTGGCAAAAGGTGTATATAAGACATATACGGAAGAGAACCTGCGTTATTCACAGAATGCGCCGCTTTCCATGTATGAGGAAGTCAACACCAAGTGCAACCTTCCGGCTCAGATTGACATTGAGGCAACAGAGGGCATGGAATACCGCTTCCTTTGTGTGACAAAGGGAGGTGGCTCTGCAAACAAGACTTATCTCTATCAGGAGACAAAAGCTCTTCTGAATCCGGACACACTTGTTCCGTTCATGATAGAAAAGATGAAGAGCCTCGGTACAGCTGCTTGTCCTCCTTACCACATCGCTTTTGTCATCGGAGGAACATCGGCTGAGAAGAACCTGCTGACTGTCAAGCTTGCATCTACTCACTACTATGACAATCTGCCGACAACAGGAGATGAGACAGGACGTGCATTCCGCGATATAGAGCTGGAGAAGCAAGTGCTTCAGGAAGCTTATAAGATTGGACTCGGTGCACAGTTCGGAGGTAAGTACATGGCTCACGATGTCCGCATCATCCGTCTCCCGCGTCACGGTGCAAGCTGTCCGGTAGGTCTCGGGGTAAGCTGCTCTGCCGACCGCAATATCAAATGTAAGATAAACAAAGACGGTATATGGATAGAGAAGATGGACGACAATCCGGGTGAACTCATTCCTGAAGCACTTCGCAAAGCCGGCGAGGGCGATGTGGTGCGCGTAGATCTCAACCGTCCTATGAGCGAAGTATGCAAGCAATTGAGCCAGTATCCTGTGTCAACACGTCTGTCGCTCAACGGTACAATCATTGTAGGTCGCGACATTGCTCATGCAAAGTTGAAGGAGCGTCTTGACCGTGGCGAAGAGCTTCCTGAATACATAAAGAACCACCCAATCTACTATGCAGGTCCGGCAAAGACTCCGGCAGGAATGGCTTGCGGCTCTATGGGACCGACAACGGCTGGTCGTATGGATCCATACGTTGATTTGTTCCAGAGCAAAGGCGGCAGCATGGTGATGCTTGCAAAAGGCAACCGCAGCCAGGCTGTCACTGACGCTTGCAAGAAATACGGAGGTTTCTATCTCGGAAGTATCGGCGGTCCTGCTGCCATTCTTGCTCAGAACAACATCAAGAGCATTGAGTGTGTGGAATATCCAGAACTCGGCATGGAAGCAATTTGGAAGATTGAAGTGGAAGATTTCCCTGCATTCATTCTTGTGGATGACAAAGGAAACGACTTCTTCAAGCAGCTGAAACCTTGCGAAGGATGTAAGATTCTGGAAGATTAAGCAAGCGGAAGAGGATTTTGTTCTTTTGACTCATGCTCAACAGGAACAACTCGTTCTGATAAATACATTTTCAAGCGGCAATCTTGTTTTTCAAGATGCCGCTTTTTTCATATCCGATGTACTCATTTCTTGTCCAGTGCATCGGATTTCTTGTGAATAGACAGAACCATCTGCCAAGTCTCTTGGCAAGAAACAGGAATTTAGTAAATGTATCTGCACAAACGGAGAAGAAAAACCGACATAAGGAAAAGCCGCATTGTATGCTTCAATAATTGGTACATTTGATTCATAATGTGAGGTTTGAATCAAACCTACATTATAATGACATAAAATTTCTTTTCTTCTTCATGCTTGCCGACATAACTTTGCGATAAGCAAATGAATCATTAATTTTAAATGTTAGAACTATGACTTTTTTTAAGAAAACAAGCCTTTGTCTTACTGTAGCTGCCGGGATATGGTTCCTTTCTTCGTGCACAAATGTGGCAGACCGGAATACGGCAGCAGCAGACCCGCAGAATCTGGAAATGTGGTACAAGCAACCTGCAGAGAAATGGATGGAGAGTCTGCCTATAGGCAACGGACGTCTTGGTGCCATGATATACGGTGGAACATCGGTGGAGACTCTTGCACTCAACGAATCTACTCTTTGGTCGGGCGAATACGACAGTGAGCAGCATAAACCTTTTGGCAAGGAACGCATGGAGGAGCTGCGTAAACTCTTTTTTGAAGGAAAGGTGGTGGAAGGAAACCAGATTGCAGGCAATGAACTTACAGGCAATCTCCACTCTTTTGGTACTCACCTGCCTGTGGGAGACCTTAAATTGCAATTTCTTAATCTGAACGAGAACATCGAAGACTACAAGCGCGTACTCGACTTGAATACGGCTGTAACTACTGTCACATTCAAGTCGGGAGATATAAACTACAGTAGGGAATATTTCGCATCGAACCCTGACAATGTACTTGTTGTCCGTCTTTCTGCCGACAAAAAGAAGAGTATTTCCTTCGACATGTCGCTCGACCTGTTGCGTCAGTCCGACTACCGGACTGAGGACAACCAACTCATATTCTTCGGACAGGCATTATTCCCTATGCACGGAACAGGCGGTGTGCATTACGAAGGAAGAATCGCCGTGGAGAATGAAGGGGGAACAGTTCTTCTTGGAGACAGTACGCTGAGAGTAGAGAACGCTGACGATGTGGTTCTTGTCATAGATTTCCGTACCGACTTCAAGAGTCCGGAATATAAGACTCTGTGCAAGACAAGTGTGGATAACGCACTTGCAAAAGCCTATTCAGACTTGAAAAGCAAACATATCGCAGATTATACAAGTCTCTTCTCAAGAGTCGATATGCAGCTTGGCGACATAAACAGGAATGACATCCCGACCGATGTGCGCCGACTTGATGCACTGAATGGAACAGAAGACCCGTCGCTCGATGCTTTGTTCTTCCAGTTCGGACGCTATCTTACCATCGCTTCTTCACGAAGCAACTCTCCGCTTCCTATCGCATTGCAGGGATTCTTCAACGACAACAAGGCATGTACGATGCCGTGGACCAATGATTATCATCTTGACATGAACACCCAGCAGAACTATTGGGTGGCAAACGTAGGTAATCTGGCAGAATGTAACATCCCGTTGTTCAATTATATCGCCGATTTGGCTCACTACGGAAAAGAGACAGCCCGCGTCGTATATGGCTGCAAAGGATGGACAGCACACACCACAGCCAATGTATGGGGATTCACGGCACCTTCATCCAGCATCCTTTGGGGGCTCTTCCCTACAGCATCGTCATGGATTGCGGCTCATTTGTGGACTGAATACGAATATACACAGGACAAGGATTTCCTCCGTACTACAGCTTATCCGCTGCTCAAAGGCAATGCCGAGTTCTTGCTCGACTATATGACGGAAGATCCGCGCAACGGATATCTGGTAACAGGTCCGAGCATCTCTCCTGAGAACGGTTTCAGCTACAACGGACAATATTGCTGTGCTTCCATGATGCCTACATGCGACCGCACATTTGCCTATGAAATTCTTTCCGCTTGTCTTCAGTCAACAGAAATACTCGGCATAGACGCAAGTTTTGCCGACAGTCTTCGCACGGCAATAGCCAAGTTCCCTCCTTATCAGATTGGACGTGACGGAGGCATCATGGAGTGGTCTGAAGATTTTGAAATAGTGAACCCGAACCATCGCCACACTTCACATATCATGGGATTCTATCCATACGCTCAGATTACTCTCGGAAAGAATCCGGAACTGGCTGCCGCTGTACGCAAGACAATGGAACTTCGCCTTGCCGCTCCCGACTGGGAAGACACAGAGTGGAGCCGTGCCAACATGATATGCTTCTATGCACGTCTGAAAGACGCTGCCAAGGCATACGAAAGTGTGAAGACACTGGAAGGCAATCTCTCACGCGCCAATCTCATGACAGTGTCTCCGGGAGGTATTGCCGGAGCTGAAAATGACATTTACGCTTTCGACGGAAATCCGGGCGGTTCTGCCGGCATTGCAGAAATGCTGTTGCAGACACAGGAAGGTTATCTTGAACTGTTACCGGCTTTGCCGGCAGAGTGGAGCAACGGTAGTTTCAGCGGCTTGTGCATAAGAGGAGGAGCCGAAGTGGCTGTTTCATGGAGCAAATCGAAAGTTGACACATTCACTCTCACCGCCACTGCTGACAATGAATTTTCTGTCAAGATGCCGGAAGGCAAGAGCTACAACCTGACACTGAACGGAAAACGAATTGACTATAGCGAAGACATCGTGAAAGTAAAGATGAAGAAAGGCGACGTGTTATCTGCCAACTGAAAAGCTGTTTAGAGATATTTGTATAGTTTATATTAGTGTTGTTCGACAGGCTCCTCTTATTATTTAATAAGTGGAGTCTGTTTTTTTGTAACTGTTCAGCGAATCTGTAAAATAAACAATGTTGATAATCAATATCAAGTTTCTTGTTTTGCACTTGCCTGCAAAATGAAAAAATCGGTACATTGGGGAATAGAAAACAGTGCACTGAAAACTCAAATCAACACTGTTATTTTTATAATCAGCAGTGCAGTTTACAAAATCAGCAGTGTAGTTTTTATAATCAGCAGTGCTGATTTGAGTTTTCAGCGCACTGTTTTCCATTTCTCTATGCACAGACAATATGTTTTCAAGGTGCTGTCTGTGCATATAGAGTATGGTGTGCTTTCATCAGTACAGGCAAATGTCCCGCTTCAGACTACAATGACGAAAGCTGCAGTTTGTCTTGCAAAATAAAATAGGCTGTTCTTCTGTCTCAGAAAATCAATACTTGCAAAACAGGAATAATCCACGCTTTGCAGCTTCTAATATCTGCTTGCTACAAGCACAAAAATGAGGCAGGAAGAAGACTTAAAAGCCTTTCTTCCTGCCTCTCTTAATTTTTTCGTTGAAATTGGTGTTACTCACCTGCACTGATTGCACCTGCAGGACATGCGTCTGCACAAGTACCGCAGTCAACACAAGCGTCTGCATCGATAACATACTTGCCGTCACCCTCAGAGATAGCACCTGAAGGGCATTCGCCGGCACATGTACCACACATTACACAATCATCACTAATTACGTAAGCCATAGTTCTTTACCTTTTAGATTTTTAGAATTAATATATCTTTATCTTTACTTCACTGCCGCAAAGGTATAAAGAATTTGCGATATGCCAAAATTATATTCAATTTTGAGATTTGAATTTTGAAATTTAAAGACCTGTTTGAAGCATATTTAAATCCTATTCGGACAGACCGCATTCTCATCTTATATATAAAGAAACATCAGCTCCACTCTGTCTCATTTCTTACGGGTCACCGTATAAAGAACTTTGCCTTCTTTGTTAATCATGTGAAGATTCAGCACATTCTTATCGGCAGCAATCAAAGAGAAACCGGATTCACCGCTACAAAACCGGGTTCCGTCAATAGGTTTTACGTCACGGCTCAATGATGCGGATGAGTTAACTACATAATCAACCTCGCTTCCCGCTTTCCGGATATACTGGAAATTATGAATATGCCCACACAAGTACATATCCACTTGATACTTGCGCAAAACCGTATCTACACGTTTTTGCAAATCAATCCGTTCATTATCGTTTTTGGAAGTTTCAGCATAGATGGGATGATGCCCTACTACTAATACCCAATCCTCTTTAGCAGAAGCCAGAACGGAGTCAAGCCACATCAACTGTTTTTCAATATTCTGCTTACAAGCATCAGGATATTCTTCTGTATCTTCACGGTACTTCTCAATCAAAGGTGCGGTGTCGATCATCACCAGACGCACTGTGACTCCATCATTTTCCAACACCTTAGTATAATATCTATCGGACATTTCCCAGCGGGCACTGACATTTGTATAGTCTAATACAGCCTGTGTGTTTCCGCGATATTCATGGTTGCCCAGAATAGGATACCAAGGAATCATCAGTTCCGGATGACTATAAACCAACTCATAGTTGGTCATCCACAACGGATCGCTCACACTGCGTACACCCTCAAAATGGTGGACATCGCCAGCGGCAACCACACACTCTATATCCACATTCTCCGCCATGTTGCCCATCAGTTCCGCAATAGGCTTCTGGTCATAATAGCCGTTACGTCCCAAATCGTTTGCCAAATAAAAGTTCAAAGATTTTTCAAGCCCCTTCCATACTTCCGGTGTCTGGGCAAACGAAAAAGCTGAAACTAATGCGAATGAGAAAACAAGAAGATTTCTTTTGATTGAAAACATAAGTTTATTCTTTTTTTAATTAATACAAGTTTTGGATTCATATACACACCCGGTTCCCATTCAGCGATTAGTACCAAAAGCACCGAAATGGTTGGAAATGGCCGGAGATTTATAAGACTTGCCATTGACGGTCAGTCCACCGGCAAAATACGGAACAATATCAGAACCGGAATAAGCTCCACTCAGTACCGGAGAACCGGCATTTACATGGAAATCCCATTCTTCGTCATATACATAATCTGTCAGTCCCACCCCGTCAATGTTGAAATTAACAAACATCGGGTCTTTTGGTTCATTCTCAGTCGCAATCACACTGTGGGCATCAACCACATCCGTGTAATAGCTCTTATGCGCATAATTATAACCTTCCCACGAATAGGCTACTCCACTGTCGTCTTTGAAAACAATGTCGCTCTCTTGGCTGCCCGATGCGTAGTAATTGTAGTCGATAATTGAATTTATATCATACCCCTCTTCCGGATCATTCGGTTTCGCATAACTTGAAGTCATAGCCCTAAACTTGCAGTTTACCATCAGGTTATTCACAATATTAACCAAAGCATTCTTTTCGACATAAACGCAACCGCCCTTCTCGCCGTCACGACGCCATCCCGCATTGATGATGGTGTTGTTGTATGCCTGAATCTTTCCTTGTGAGCGGGTCTCGCTCTGACCGGAACTGGAGAGCTTCAGTCCGTTTGTGTTCGGGCTGAACATCACATTACCTGCCACGTCAACCGTACATCCGGCTTTCACATTCACGGCTTCAGCACCGTCGTAACCATTGGCGGCAAAGACATTGTTGGCAATAATCGCGTTACCTCCCATGAGATAAATACCGTCCGACCATCCGTTGCGCAACACAGAATTAGTGATTACATACTTACCGTTGATATTATTGGTTGTTATCTGCGGATAAGCGTCGTCGCCGGCAGTATAAACCCCATTTACAGCAGCAGGAGAACCTTCTGCCACCTGGCCGCCCGTGTATTCAATGACTGTATGGTCTATCAGCATTTCCTTGCAAGATTCGGAAGCCACAATTCCTCCCCACAGACCAGCGAAAATGTTCGCCTTGGTACGGTCTTCCTCAGCCACCGACATCAGAATAGGATGCTCAACTGTGCCTTCGCAATACAAACTGCCGTTTACCGTAAACTCGATTGGCACGTGATTGACACCCACACCATTATCATCGAAAATAACCTGAACACCTTCTTCTATAACCAACGACTTACCTTCCGGGACCACAATGTGCCCCACCACCTTAATGATTGAATTTGCTTTCCATACACCATCGACATCGCCGGATACTGTTTCTTCCGTATCTTGTCCGTTTCCCCCATCAGGGTTGTTACCATTATTAACGGCATCGTCATCATCACTACAAGCAACCAATGTCATTGACATCAAGGCTGCGCCTACTAAAAACGAATTGAATCTCATAAATTAATCTGTTAATTGATTTTTTATAATAATAAACTCTTTTTGAATTCCTACAATTTATATCTGATTCCCACCATGAGCGATTGTCCGTGCCACTCCTTGCGCTCAATCACATTTCCGTTATGACGCTCGGAACTGACACCTTCTGTATGAGGACCATTCTGGATGAAACGGAGCAACGGAGTATCCAACAGATTGGATGCTTTCGCAAAAATACTTACACCGTTTTTCCAGCTCTTCTCGGCAGAGACATCCAGTTGGAAATATCCGTTTTCCCAAATATCATCTTCATACCAGTTGGATATATCGCTCAACCGCTTGCCGGTATAGCTTCCGGCTATCTGCCCTTCCCAGCCACGCTTGGTGTCCTTGAGCAGGAGCGAAAGATTAACCACATGGGCAGCCTGACCGAACAGAGGACGGGACTGTTTCTTTGAAATTACTTCCGAACCGTTCATCAGACGCTTCTCTGTTGTGATTTCAGAATGAGTATATGTATAGTTGGCTTTGATGCCGAACCAATTGAAATACTTCATCACATCAATCTCAACACCTAAGTTACTGGCATTACCGAAGTTCATCGGTTTATAATAGGTGTCCTGACCTTCATTAAGCAGTCCGTACTCAATCGGATTCTTCAGATGCTTGTAAAACAGTCCTACCATAACTTGTTCGGACGAGCGAGGGAAGATTTCATAACGTATGTCCAAATTATCGGCAACCGTATGCTTCAAGTCAGGATTCCCCTTCTCCTTATAGTCTTCATTGATGATGCTGTACGGGACAATCTCAAAGAAGCTTGGGCGGTTGATGGAGCGCGCATACGACAGACGCACATCCGCATGTTCATGCAAAGTGTATTTAGCATGAAAGCTTGGCAGGAAATCCGTATATTTCTGACAACCTTCCGGATCGGCATCGCGGGCGAACTTCAACACATAACCTTGATTGGTATGCTCCATACGCAGACCGGCAATCAGTTCCATCCGCCCTCTTGTATATTTCACCATGCCATAGCCCGCGCCGATTTTCTCGGTCGCATCGTAATTCAGCGGGTCTCCGATGTTACCATACGGACGCGGTGTCAAAAGAATCTCATCAAAGTTATTCCAGTCCTCCCCTTCATATTGAGGCTCTTTGCTGCCTGTGGCAGAATTAAACGTATATTCATTGAAGAAACTGTCACGCTTCTTGTCACGGTACATCCCTCCGACTGAAAAATCGAACAAGCTTTCATCGTTCAATCTTAATCTGTAAGACAGGTCCACATATCCCGCCAAATCCTTGTCCGAGTTGTGCTCCCAACGGCGAACTGCCGCTCCGGAAGTCTGGATATGTGTTCCCAGCATGGATATTTCTGTATTATCGGGAGACTCGCTGTAGGCTTTTGAAAACACCATCGCCCAGTTCATACGGAATCGACCGTCATCCATAAACCGGTGCTCGCCTTTCAGTGTGGAATTGACGATATACTGCCGGTTCCATTTCATGCGGACCTGCCGTTCCTTATCATCCTTGCCGTCACGCACTTCCGCTTCTCTCATATCCATGTAGCCTGTATAGTACATCAGCTCATGATTATGGTTAATCTGATAGTCTAACTTCAAATGGGCACCGATACGCGTCTGCTGGGACGAATAGTTGCGATACTCAATGCCATTGTGGGCTGTGCCCGGCAAATAATAAATCCTGCTCTCTTTGCCACGGCTGGTATTCAGGAAACTGCCGGCCAACATCACTCCTAATTTGTCATTGAAGAAACGGTCTCCGTATGACATGCCGACTGTCAAATCCGGTAGAGGCTTTTTCCGGTTTATATGCAGATTCGACATATTGAAGTCCTTGTCCGTCACCCTGTAGTTCTCAGGCTTTCCCATCGCTTCATACGGCGATTTCTTTACAATGTCGCCATATCTGAACGACTGGAAGTCGCGACCGAGATACATGGCATTGTAACCGGTGGAAACATTGACCGTGAATTGCCGGGCAGAAGGCGCATCCTTCATGACAAGATTAACAGCACCTCCAATACCGTCGCCCTCCATATTCGCAGTCAATGATTTTGTCACCTCCAGACGATCCAGCATTTCCGACGGAAAGATATCCAAAGGAACAAAACGGTTCTTATTGTCCGGACTCGGAATCTTCACTCCGTTCACCAGCGTATAGTTATATCTTTTATCCATTCCACGGAGAATTGCATACTGACCTTCGCCACTGCTGTTGCGTTCAACAGTTATTCCCGACATGCGCTGAATCACGTTGGCAACCGTAATGTCCGGCGAAAGTTCAATGGCTTTGGCACTCATTACATTCATTACATTCATAGCCTGCTTCTCAATGACTCTGGCTCCAGCCTCTGTCCTGCCCGAATTTTTGGCGATAACGGTAATGGTTGCCAGCTCCATGCAGTTGTTTTTCATGGGGATTTCAATTTCCTTCTGACTCGAATTCACCTCAATCTCCACTCTTTGATATCCCACATAAGAGCAGACCAATGTATATTTGTTTCTGTCAACCGAAAGAGTGAAACTTCCGTCCAATCCTGTAACAACTCCTTTATCCGGTTCTTCCTTTACCAATATTGATGCACCGATAATTTCCTCTCCTGTCTGTGCATCCTTAATCCTTCCTTTTAACTCCCATGCCCGGACATGTATCGACATGAGTAAGCATAAACCTAATATAAATCTCAACTTCATATTTGTTTTTTTATCCGCCGCAAAAATAAAGTCCTCGCTTTTCATATTTATTTCAGGTCTATTACGTTTTTATTACAAGTTTAATTTTCAGATTTCTATCGTTATTGGCATTATGGGCATGAATAAATAACAACAAATCTTATATATTTAAAGCAGCTTCTTAATAAGGTGGAAAAAGATTTGAATCACATTTATAGCACAATGACCATTAAATGCTCCCATAATAAAATTTTTAACATTGTTTTTTTGATAGGTATTCGATTTTGACAAAACGAGAGCTATTTTAGTTGATTTGCTTTTTATTTGCTTCTTTATCGCTTATTTTTCTGTCTTTCTGATTTTGTCAAATGTTAAAATTCCAACCCCTCTGGCACGCGTCAAAATGAAGTGCGCCGAACTTTTCTTGGAGAATGGGGTTTCTACGCACATTTTCCGAAGCCTTCGGGAATTGTGAAATAGTGTTTCATTTCGAGACGATTCTTTTACATTTATTTATTTTCGGCGAAGAGTTTTTGAAAAAACACTACTAAGTTTTCAAATTTTCAGCGCGCTGTTTTTTTCTTCGCAGCGCACTGTAATTTTATTTGCAGTGCGCTACAATTTTAAAAACTTAGTAGTTT
>X363_Desmarests_Spiny_Pocket_Mouse__coassemble_1078_pt1 | contig 11540 bp, 11 predicted proteins | sample X363_Desmarests_Spiny_Pocket_Mouse__metabat2_low_PE_006 | metagenome-assembled genome bin X363_Desmarests_Spiny_Pocket_Mouse
GTGTAGTATTTCCATACAAACCCTCAGATTAGAAATGGATAAGAATATCAAGGAACTGCTTAAACAGTTGAAAATAGAATTGCTGGTTGCATGGATGATAGTGGCTTCGTGCTTTGTGGCGGGAGAAACCGGGCTTATTCCCAACGGAGAGTATGCCGTTGACGAGCGTATGTCTTTTATTCTTGGAATGGCTTGCATAGCATTGACGCTTGTCGGTGTGCCTCTTGCCCTTAAACTTTTCACCCTCAATACGACGAGAGGGTTGCGGCGATGCAATTTTGACGAAGCACTCGCTTCCTACCATTTGTGGAGCTGCATACGCATGGCAATGCTTCTTGTATGTGTATGTTTCAATGCCGTGGTATATTATCTGACCCTTGATAACAGAGGGCTTCTGTGTGCTCTTATCTCTTTTGTGGTGACTTTTTATTGCTGGCCCACAAAAGATAAGATTGACAAACACCTTGAATCTTGTAATAACACAATAGACTGATGAAACTTTCGGTCGTTATCGTAAACTATAACGTAAAGTTCTATCTTGAACAGTGCCTGTATTCTGTGGCAAAGGCTGCGGAAGGAATATCCCATGAAGTGTTTGTGGTGGACAATCGCAGTTCCGACGGGTCTGCCGCTTACATCCGTTCACGTTTTCCCGATGTGATATACATGGAAAACAGTGAGAATGTAGGGTTTGCACGTGCGAACAACCAAGCACTCCGTCGCGCTTCCGGCGAATATGTCATGTTGCTTAATCCCGATACGATACTTGGAGAGAATATGCTGCGTGACTGCCTTGACTTCATGGACTCACATGCTGATGCCGGGGCTGCCGGGGTCAGGATGTTGAGAAATGACGGATCGTTTGCGTTGGAATCCCGGCGCGGCATACCGACACCGTTCACCTCCTTTTGCAAGATGAGCGGATTGGCTTCCTTGTTTCCGAAGAGCCGGTTGTTCGGACGTTACTATATGCAGTATCTCGATGCGGATTCCATCACTTCGATAGAGATTATTTCGGGAGCTTGTATGTTCATACGTACCGAGGCTATCAGGAAAAGCGGACTGCTCGATGAGGATTTCTTCATGTACGGAGAAGATATTGACCTTTCATACAGGCTTATGCAGACAGGAATGCGCAACTATTATGTACCTACACGCATTCTGCATTACAAAGGGGAGAGCACAGAGAAAAGTTCCTACCGCCATGTCTATGTGTTCTATCAGGCGATGCTCATTTTCTTCCGCAAGCATTACGGACATTATAGTCTCTTGCTTTCATTGCCGATAAAGACCGCCATCTATTTCAAAGCTTGCTGCACTTATCTCACACGTCAGATAAAGCGGAGAGTGGAAAGCAAAGAAAACTCCCTTGAGTATATGCAGAAGAAGAAATACCTGTTTGTTGGCAGCAGAGAGGGAGTTGCCCGTATGGAAAGTATTGCAGCAGGCTATGGATTGGATTATCGTAGTGTGACGGCTGATGATGAGTTTCTTGCATCCGGACATGCTTCATGCAGGGAACAGTATGAAGGCTATGACTACATTGTGTATGACACCGACCAGTTTTCCTTTAAAGATATTTTCCGGTTCTTTGAGAACAGTTCCTGCTGGGACAATCCGCCGATGATAGGCACCTATTTGTCTGCCAACGGATGTATAATTACCGGAAACTATGTATTCAAACCTGTTCTCTGACCTGAAAAAGCGGAGAGAACGGGATTTCCTTTTTTACTATTAATTTATGTGGTTTGACAATTCTGAAATAAGACGTCAGGACAGAACTCTTGACAGAGCGGATGCAATTGAACTTCTGAACACGGGTGAATTTGGCATACTGTCGATGGTTGATGAAGACGGAATGCCTTATGCAGTTCCTCTGAGCTATGCTTATGACGGATGCGATTCTATCTATATTCATTGTGCCGGAGAAGGACGTAAGATGAGAGCGATAAGGAAAAATGAGAATGTGGTGTTTGTGGTGGTAGGCAATACCGAGGTGCTCCCTTCTCGATTTACAACCCGTTACGAAAGTGTATTGGTCAGAGGAACGGCGCATGTCGGACTTCCGGAGGACGAGAGACGCAAAGCCCTGCGCCTGATTCTTGAAAAATATTCGCCCGATGATATGGAAGTTGGGTTGCATTATGCCGAGAAATCATTTGCTCGTACAGATATAATCCGCATAGATATTAACACTGTGAGTGCGAAAGCGAAAAGATAATTCGATAGACTCCTCCGTCGCTATCGCGCTTAGATTTGTGAATCCAACCTGCAAACACAAAAAAGCAAACATAAGGGGACTGTGAAAACAGCTATAAACATCCTCCATAACAAAATTTTTTATATATATTTTTTAACAAAATTATTTTCTGACACAAAGAAAGTATATTTTGATGTTTTGATTTCAAATGTGAGGATTTTGCACTAAAATTCTGTCTTTCTGATTTTCTTAATTGTTAAAATTCCAAGCCCTCTGGCACGCGTCAAAATGAAGCGTGCCGAACTTTTCCCGAAAATCGAGGATTCTGTACGCATTTCGTGAAGCCTCCATGAATCGTAAAATAGTGTTTCATTTTGAAGCCGTTCTTTTACATTTATTTACCTCCGGCGAAGAGTCTTTTCAAAAAACTACTAAGTTTTCAAATTTTCAGCGCACAGTTTTTTTCTTCACGGCGCACTGCAATTTTATTTGCTGTGCGCTACAATTTTCAAAACTTAGTAGTTTGAAGAAATTTTCAGCGTAGAGTTTTTGAAAAAGCACTGGAGAACAGGAATAAAGACAGCTGAGTTCAGCAGAAATGTTAAGAAGTGTATAATTCACGGTTTGAAAAGAACATCTGAACAGAAACTTAAAAGCGAGCGGATTTTTGGTGACATTTAGAGGTGGAAATGGTGGTATCCGTTGTAACACATTAATAGTCAATAGATTATCAAAATATACAAAATTCTCAAAAAAATTGCGTCCGGCGCGTTTTTTTGAGAATTTTGAAAAATTTTATATATCACTGATTATCAACCATTTATCTCTAAATAAAAATTTTTATCTTTTTGTCTTTGTCCAAAAATCGCTCCAAGTGTTAAATTTTCATTTTAGGCGAAAATATCATTTTGTCAAACTGAAAAAGTCGATTTTTGTCGCTTTTTAATGGATGTATTCGACAGACTCCTCCGTTGCTAAATAGATCTGTTAATTAGCTTTTTGACATGAATTGTGTTAAACAACATATATAAATATGTATGAAAAGTGATAATAAGTGTTAGATTTGCCAAATTGTTTAACTTAAAAGCTAATTGGTATGAAAAAAGTATTTCTTGCTATTGGGTGTTTGATTAGTTATTTGATGGAAGAAACTTTGAATGTTTGATATAATGTTACTTTTTTTGTGTTTGTCTTGGCGGATTGAAAGAAAAACAATATTTTTGCATCGAAAAAGAAATTAATCGTAATGAATAGCAAAGTAACATACCACCATCATCATCTCAACGGAATATTTCGGTGAGCAGATGGATGTATGTGTATATGCAACATAAAGAAGAGAGGGCTTGCCGGAGTGGAAATCCGGTAAGCCCTCTTTTGAATATTGGAATTTTATAAATAAAAAAACAGATAATATGTTGAGAATAGCAGTACAGTCGAAAGGAAGGCTGAATGAAGACACGATGACGCTCTTGCAGGAGGCGGGGATTAAGGTGAGCAGTTCCAAGAGAACATTGCTTGTGCAGTCTATGAATTTCCCGGTGGAAGTTCTTTTTCTCCGTGATGATGATATTCCTCAGACAGTGGCTGACGGAGTGGCTGACTTGGGAATTGTGGGTGAAAACGAGTTTGTAGAGCGCGATGAGGATGCCGAAATCATCAAGAGACTCGGGTTCAGCAAATGTCGTTTGTCGCTTGCCATCCCGAAAGCGGTGGATTACACAGGAGTGGAATGGTTCAGAGGAAAGAAGATAGCCACGTCATATCCGGTTATCTTGCGTAAGTTCATGAAAGAGCAGGGTGTAGATATGGATGTGCATGTCATCACCGGTTCGGTGGAGATTGCTCCGGGAATAGGGCTTGCCGACGGAATTTTCGATATTGTCAGTTCCGGTTCCACACTGGTCAGCAATAATCTGAAGGAAGTGGAAGTGGTGATGAAGAGTGAAGCTCTGCTGATAGGCAACAAACATTTGTCGGATGATAAGAAGGAGATACTTGAGGAGTTGTTGTTCCGTATCGAAGCGGTGAGAGCTGCGGAGGACAAGAAGTATGTGCTGATGAATGCTCCGACTGAAAAGATTGAGGACATCATCAAAGTGTTGCCCGGAATAAAGAGTCCGACGGTCATGCCTCTTGCCACAGAAGGGTGGAGCAGCATACATACGGTGCTTGACGAAAAGTGTTTTTGGGAAATCATCGGTCAGTTGAAGGCACTCGGTGCGGAAGGGCTGCTTGTATTGCCTATTGAGAAGATGATATTATAGCGACCTGCGATGCTCTTTCCTATTATATATATGTATGAAAGGGATTGTAAAGTCTTTTGGAAACGGAAAAAAGAAATGAATTATGCAGATAATAAAATATCCTAAACCTGAAGAACTGAAGGAACTTCTGGAACGTCCGCACAAGGATGCGGAAGAGCTGGGTGCGACGGTGCGCACAGTGCTTGAGCGTGTAAGAATGGGTGGGGATGAGGCTGTAAAAGAATATGAACATACATTCGACAAAGTTCAGCTTGACAGTCTTGCAGTCACAGAAGATGAAATGGACGAGGCGGAGAGGCTGGTGTCTCCGGAACTTCGTGCCGCTCTCGAACAGGCGCATTCCAACATTGCAAAGTTCCATTCTGCACAACTGTTTGAAGGTAAAAAGATTGAGACCTCTCCGGGAGTCGTGTGCTGGCAGAAGGCGGTGGCGATAGAGAAGGTCGGACTTTATATTCCGGGAGGTACAGCCCCATTGTTTTCTACTGTGCTGATGCTGGCGACACCGGCACGTATTGCCGGTTGCAAGGAGATAGTTCTGTGTACTCCTCCAGGAAAGGACGAAAAAGTACATCCGGCAATTCTTGTGGCAGCACGTGTGGCAGGAGTGAATCGAATCTTTAAGGCGGGCGGAGTGCAGGCGATAGGTGCTATGGCATACGGAACGGAGACTGTGCCGAAGGTGAGCAAGATATTCGGTCCGGGAAATCAATATGTCATGGCGGCCAAGCAGCAGGTCTCGCTTCACGATGTGGCTATAGACATGCCGGCAGGTCCCTCGGAAGTGGCTGTCGTAGCAGATGACACGGCAAATCCTGTGTTTGTGGCAGCCGATTTGTTGTCGCAGGCAGAACATGGTGCGGACAGTCAGGTGGTGATGATTTCCACCAGTGAGACGATGATTGGCAAAGTGGCGGAAGAAGTGGAAAGCCAGCTTCAACAGCTTCCACGCAAGGAACTTGCAGGTTTGTCATTGGAGAAGAGCAAGCTGATTCTTGTAGGCAACAGGGAAGAAGCTGTGCGCATTGTGAATGAATATGCACCGGAGCATCTCATTCTGGCTGTGGATGATTATATGGATTTTGCAGAAAGAGTGGTCAATGCCGGTTCCGTATTTCTTGGCAATTATTCTTGTGAGAGTGCCGGCGACTATGCTTCCGGAACGAATCATACACTGCCTACAAGTGGATATGCAAAGGCATACAGCGGTGTGAGTCTTGACAGTTTTATACGCAAGATAACCTTTCAGGAACTTACGGCGGAAGGCATACGCAGTATCGGCAGAACTGTGGAGATAATGGCGGAAAATGAATTGCTTGATGCGCATAAGAATGCGATGACTGTGAGACTGGAAACGGTGTGATTTTTTTATGAATATTAGAAGAAATGAAAGAACTAAGTGAACTTGTCCGTAGGAATATATGGGAACTGAAACCTTACAGTTCTGCTCGTGATGAATATAAAGGTGTTAAAGCGGAAGTGTTTCTCGATGCCAATGAGAACCCTTATAACAAACCGATAAACCGCTATCCCGACCCTTTGCAGGAAGAGCTGAAGGCGGTGATTGCACCTTTGAAGGGAGTTGCAGCCGACAGGATATTTCTTGGCAATGGGTCGGATGAGGCGATAGACATTGTATTCCGTGTCTTTTGCCACCCGGGGGTGGATAATGTGGTGGCAATTGATCCTACGTATGGAATGTATGAAGTCTGTGCCGACATCAATGATGTGGAATACCGTAAGGTAAAACTTGATTCGAATTTTCAATTCTGTGCCGATGATCTTCTGTCCGCATGTGATGAGAATACGAAAGTGATATTCTTGTGTTCTCCGAATAATCCGTCGGGGAACAACTTGCAGCGGGAAGAGATTGAAAAAACACTGCGGGAGTTTCAGGGAATAGTGGTGGTAGATGAGGCATATTCAGACTTCTCGAAGAAGCGTCCTTTCCGTCTCGACCTTGACCAATATCCGAATATGGTGGTTCTCAATACTTTTTCTAAGGCTTGGGGATGTGCCGCCATACGTCTCGGTATGGCATTTGCTTCGCAGGAGATTATCGCTTTGTTCAACAAAGTGAAATATCCTTATAACGTCAATAAGCTGACTCAGGAGAAGGCAATGGAAACTTTGTCTGATTTGACAAAGATACATCAGCGCATCAATATGATTGTTGATGCACGTCAGTCTTTGATGGAAGCGTTTGCCATCTTGCCGGTATGTCTGAAGGTTTATCCTACAGATGCCAATTTCTTTCTCGCAAAAGTGAATGATGCGGACAAAATCTACGACTATTTGGTTCGTAACGGAATTATAGTGCGTAATAGAAACCGTGTCTCGCTGTGTGGCGGTTGTCTGCGTATCACGATTGGTACTGTGGAGGAGAATACGAAACTGTTAAGTGCAATGCGTAAATACAGATGATAAGATGAAGAAGAGAGCTTTGTTTATCGATCGTGACGGAACTATTCTGGTGGAACCGGAAGACGAACAAATTGATTCCTTTGAAAAGTTCTGGTTTGTTCAAGGGGTGATACGTAACTTGAACTTCGTACGCACCAAACTTGATTTCGAGTTTGTTATGGTGAGCAATCAAGATGGTCTCGGTACTTCTTCTTATCCTGAGTCGGATTTCTTTCCTACTCATAACCTTATGCTTGATGTGCTAAAAGGAGAAGGAGTGGAGTTTGATAATATCTTGATAGACCGTTCCTTTCCGGAAGATAATCTGCCTACCCGAAAACCCGGTACGGCGATGCTGGAGGAGTATATGGGCGGAGACTATGATTTGAAGAACAGCTATGTCATTGGTGACAGGGCAACGGATGCGCAGCTTGCCAAGAATCTTGGTTGCAAGGCTTTGATTCTTGCCGACCGCTTGCCGGAACCGCTTGCTTCAGACCCGGAAATTGTGCTTGTCAGTTCTTGGGACAGAATTGCGGAGATTCTGTTTGCCGGAGAGCGAAGAGCGAGTGTAAAACGCACCACGAAGGAGACTGATATAGATATTAGCATCAATCTCGACGGAACAGGAGAGAGTGAAATATCTACAGGACTGGGATTCTTTGACCACATGCTTGAGCAGATTGCAAAGCATGGGGGCATGGATGTGAAGATACAAGTTTCTGGAGATTTGGAGGTGGATGAGCATCATACAATTGAAGACACAGGTATTGCTTTAGGTGAATGTATCGGTAAGGCTCTTGGCGATAAGCGGGGAATAGAACGTTATGGCTATTGTTTGCCTATGGATGATTCGCTGTGTCAGGTGGCACTTGATTTCGGAGGACGTGCATGGCTTGTCTGGGAAGCTGATTTCCGTCGCGAAAAAATAGGTGATATGCCGACAGAAATGTTTTTTCATTTCTTCAAGAGTCTCAGCGATGCCGCCAAGATGAACTTGAATATCAAGGCGGAGGGAATGAACGAGCATCATAAGATAGAAGGAATATTCAAGGCTTTTGCGCGCGCTGTGCGTATGGCGGTCAAGCGTGACATTTATAAGTTCCAGTTGCCTTCGAGTAAAGGAGTGCTTTAAGATTATGTACATTAAAATAAAGAAACGATATGTCGAAAAGTGAATATATTAAAGCGAATAAAGATTGGTTGAAAGCAAAAGCGAATGAAGAGGCTGTATGTGCCTTGTCGAAAGGTGTTCTGTATAAAGTGCTGGCTTCAGGAGAACAGAACGGAGTACATCCGTCACCTAAAAGTATTGTGACGGTTCATTATACGGGACGAACAATTGACGGACGGCAGTTTGACAGTAGCCGTGGCGGAGTACCGCTGGCAATACGTCTGCGCGACCTCATTGAAGGTTGGATTATTGCTTTGCAGCAAATGTGTGTGGGTGATAAATGGGAAATTTACATTCCGTCGGAACTTGGATATGGAAATTTCTCACAGCCAGGAATACCCGGAGGTTCTACCTTGGTGTTTGAGGTGGAGTTGTTGGGAATAGGATAGAACTGTATTCTTAAAGGCGCAAAGCAGCGGGGATATAAGGTAAACGGATGATTTTAATCCTGTTGCCTTATATCCCCGCTGCTTTGCGCTTTTGCTTATAATAAATTTTCTTTTTTTGTAGGATTTATATTACTTTTGTCTTTTGATAAAACTTAATCAATTACAAAAGAATGAAAAAGACAACATTGGCAGGTGTATTATATATGATGTGCTTGCCTGCTGCATTAGCACAAACTCTATGCAGCCCGGATGGAAATGTAAAAGTGGTTGTGACTGTGGAGAACGGCAAACCGGGGTATTCAATAGACTATGAGGGTGAAACCTTTATAAAACATTCGCCGCTTGGGTTGAAAACTTCGCTTGGAGACTTCACCGGAGAGATGAAACTCTCCAAGATTTCGGATGTGAAGAAGGTGGAAGACCGCTATTCATTGCAGACGATAAAGAAAAGCAATGTGGTCTATGAGGCGAATGAGATTACATACAGTTTCGATGATGCCAAGGGAAGACATATCTATGATGTGATATTCAGAGCCGATAACGACAATGTGGCATTCAAATATAAGATGTATCCCATAGGCGACCGTTTGTCATGTACGGTGTCGGATGAGGCTACCGGATTCCTGTTTCCTGAAGGTACGACTTCTTTCCTTTGTCCGCAGATGAAACCGCAGGGAGGATGGGCGCGCACTGCACCGAGTTATGAGACATTTTATACGACTGACGAACCGCTTGGAAAGAACGGAGATGGATATGGATACACCTTCCCGGCACTGTTCCGAATCGGTGATGCCGGTTGGGTGATGCTCTGCGAGACCGGATTGTTCGGAGAATATTGTGGCAGCAGACTGATGGGTGGTCACGGCAATCTCTATACTGTGGGATACCCGACAGAAGAAGAGTTCGGAGGAGTTGGAACCGCTGCACCGGGATTGGCTCTTCCGGGTGAAACTCCGTGGAGAACCGTTACACTCGGTAAGACACTGCGCCCGATTGTGGAGACGACTGTTATGTGGGATATGGTTGCTCCGGTTTATGCAGCCTCGCAAGACTATAAATACGGACGTGCCACATGGAGCTGGATCATACGAATGGATGCAAGTTGCAACTATGAAGAGCAAAAAGAGTATATTGACTTTGCTGCCGACATGGGCTATGAGTACGTACTTGTTGATGCGCTCTGGGACACTCAGATTGGCTATGAAGGCATTGAAAAACTGGCGAAATATGCCGAAGGAAAAGGTGTAGGACTGTTCTTGTGGTATAACTCCAACGGCTATTGGAATGATGCGCCTCAAGGGCCGAAGCACAAGATGCACCGTTTGGTCTCACGTCGTGAAGAAATGAAATGGCTGAAGAAAACCGGTATAAAAGGCTTGAAGATTGATTTCATCGGAAGTGACAAACAGCAGACCATGCAGATGTATGAAGACATGCTTGCCGATGCCAACGAATATGGGCTTATGGTGATATATCACGGATGTACGATACCGAGAGGATGGGAGCGCATGTATCCAAACTTCGTCTCTGCCGAAGCTGTCAGGGCAAGTGAAAATCTCTCGTTTGGTCAGCATGACAATGACATAGAGGCTGTATGTGCCACAATACACCCGTTTATGCGCAACTCTATTGGCAATATGGATTTCGGAGGAAGCACATTGAACAGGCATTACAGCAAAGACAATAAGAGCGGCAAGACAAGGCGCACAAGCGATGTATTTGCATTGGCAACGGCTGTAATGTTTCAGGCACCGGTGCAGAATTTTGCCATAGCACCGAACAATCTGACTGATGCGCCGGAATGGGCTGTGAACTTCATGAAGTCCGTCCCTACTTTGTGGGATGATGTCAGATTCATTGAGGGCTATCCGGGAAAATATGCAGTCATTGCTCGTCGAAGCGGTGAAAAATGGTACGTGGCAGCTATCAATGCACAGAAAGAAACGCTCAAACTGAATGTGGACCTTTCTTCGCTTGATTGCGGACGAAATCTCACTGTGTATGCAGACGACAATAAGTTGCAGGGCAGCTGCAAGCAGATGAAATTATCGAAGAAAAACAAGGTTGCAGTCAGTGTTCCTACCAATGGAGGCGCATTGATTGTGGCAGAATGAAGATTGTAGGTTTATAGAGCTTGGTTGTTTATAAATGGAAGGTACGGAATGTGTGTATGCCTAAGACATTTATAAACTTCCAAGCTGTAAAAGAATAAGTGGATATGATTGATTATGTAAGAGGTATTCTTGACGAACTGACTCCGGCGCAGGCAACGGTCGAATGTCATGGAGTGGGGTACTTGTGTAACATTTCGCTGAATACTTATTCTGCCATTCAGGGTAAGAGCGAAGTGAGATTGTTTGTCTATGAAGTGATAAGAGAGGATTCGTGGGTATTGTACGGATTCTCCACTAAGGAAGAGCGAGAACTGTTTGTTCAGCTTATTAGTGTGTCCGGCATTGGAGGTAACACGGCACGGACAATGCTGTCTGCATTTTCCCCTTCCGAGTTATGCGAGATTATCACTTCTGGAAATGAAAAACTGTTGAAAACGGTAAAAGGACTGGGAACAAAGACTGCACAACGCGTCATTGTTGAGCTGAAAGACAAGGTGGCAACTCTCGGCATTGCTCCGACATCGGTTGCAGACAAGCAAACGGCAGTCACTGCAGCTAACAGTGAGGTGCATGATGAGGCCATAGAAGCACTCAAGATGCTTGGCTTCCCTCCTGCTCCGGTTGTGAAAGCCGTGAGAGCAATATTGAAGGACGAACCGTCTGCTCCTGTAGAGCGGGTAATTAAGCTTGCACTGAAAATGTTGTGACGTCTTTAAGAGGTTTTTTAGTGGTTATGTGAGTACACCCGCTTTAATAATATGATGTATTGATTGTCAATGTAGGGATGCACCCCGGTGCATCCACTTCTTTGCGTCTCCATTTCCTTGCAAAAAGCATGTCATAGAGGCGGATGCACCGGGGTGCATCCCTACAAGTGGTTCATAACCATTCAATTCGGATTGGTAAGTACTTACAACATGAAGTAAACACGCTAAAATGCCATTTTTCAAAATGACAAAATGATATTTTCGCCCAAAATGAAAATTTAACATTTCG
>X363_Desmarests_Spiny_Pocket_Mouse__coassemble_1080_pt1 | contig 11520 bp, 12 predicted proteins | sample X363_Desmarests_Spiny_Pocket_Mouse__metabat2_low_PE_006 | metagenome-assembled genome bin X363_Desmarests_Spiny_Pocket_Mouse
AATACAATAGAACAATGGAATTGTCATCAAGCTCTTCCGGCATAACCAAGTCCGTGTCCGCATTGCTCTGCCAGCTTTCCATAAAAAGAGAGTACAGCTCTTTATCAAACAGACATACGAACTTATCTTTGGAAGTACAAATTATATTACTCCACAACAAAAAGCCCATGCCACATTGCCATTTGTACCCTTTGGCTTTGTATGTATCGTATAGTACATAATAGGGTTCTTTCTCTAACTGGTATGTGAACAGCAGAAATCTGTCGGTAGCGAAGATATCTCTTATTCCTTTTGAAATACCGCTTTGGGAAGCATAAGACATGGCTTCAAAAAACTCAGAGTCTGAGAATCCGCTGAAATCGTCTGCCGTGGCATGTCGTAAGGGAGTATTGAGGAGATAAGCGGGAGTGATGCCTGTAGATGATGCCGTATAAATAGTATCTGACATTGAAGCAATCGCCCATACTTTATTGTCTGAAATTGAAACAGTCTGTCTTGATATTATAGGTATGTCTGATGTTAGAATTTGCGGAAGCAATTTCTGATATTTAGAGGTAGCCATATCAATGAGGAGATAGTCGTGTGGATTCTCCGAAAACTGAAAGTTATGACACAGCAGATACTTGTTGTCTATTAGGTACACCATATTTATGTTCGCTTTGCATTCACCTGTAACATCCAAGGAGTATGAACCCATATATTTGCCCTTATAATTGTATTTCTTGATTCCTTTTATAGCATCGTATATGTACACCTGATTTTGTACGGTATCGACACTGAAATTTTCCAGAGTTATATACTCAGAAGCGGCATTTCCCTTTCTGCCGATTGTGCATACGAACTCACCGTTCTCTGTGAACTCAAATAATTTACTTTGATTGTCGAGCACAAAAATCAAAGAGTCCGCTATCACCATCTGCAAAACTTCTCCAACCGGATACTTTTCCGATTGTTTCAAGACACAGGTTTTGAGGTTTGAACATAAATCAGGTTTTTGGGAAATGAGTGAATCCCATTCGATAGTGTTTACTTCGTCTTGGCTGTTGTTGGTAGAGCAGGCAACCAACAATAGGATAGCCATAGATAATATAAACGATTTTATCATGATCAAAAAAAATTTTTTATTTTTCCGTCTGTTTTACAGGTACAAGCAGTTTACCTTTAGTTTTAATTATTCTCATTAAATTATTACTCTTCTATTCCCTGTCACTTACCTCCTTTCTTTTTTGAAAATGGCACGAAAACAACGAAGTTCGACACTTTGCCATTCTTATGTCCCATTTTTTCTGTCACTATTTATTTTCATAATTTGATAATATCTCTGTCCTTATTATGATATATTAATGTATTCCTCCGGTACAGGTCTCCAAATAGCGGGAATCATTGGAGTCCATCAGTTTCCATTGCAAATGAATAGATGTTGACCGCCTTCGACAGACTTGACAGAATAAAGACAGCACCAAGCAGCATACTCATTGCCAATGACAGGGTGGAGCATTTCTTGTTTGTTTCCATTGATATTGTTTTATACATTATTCTTTATTGTTTTTTATATAATCAATTCCAGTTTCGCAAGTATTGAATTTCTGCACAGACAATGCTGTAAAAACATATTGTATGTGCAGAAAAGAATCGAAAACAGTGCACTAAATTCTCAAATCCACAGTGTTGATTGTAAAAACCGCACTGCTGATTTTGTAAACCGCACTGTGGATTATAAAAACCACACTGCTGATTTGAGATTTCTGTGCAGTGTTTTTTAATATTGTAACACAAGAATATTATTTTATTCCCATTCCATTTATGTATTCTCATGTTATTTAAAGTGGGTGTCTTCAACAGACTCCTCCGTCGCTATCGCGCCCACTTAAAAAACATGAGGAGTCTGTGAATATAAATACCACAGGCAAGTTGTCTTCATTCAATCTATACATACAGATTCCCATTACATTTTAGGCAATATATATTTTTCAAAGGCAGACTGTGCACATTCAAAAGCGATACACTCATTGTTATCTGTAATGCAGAATGTGGAATAAACCTCTTCTGGCAGTCTGTATGTGGCTGTATGGCGATAATCATGCAAATGAGTGTCTATGACCACCAATGTGTTGCAGCTGTATGATGGAAGCTGTCTGGAGAAAAGAAGATATACCTTCCCATTGGAATATTGCACATCTGGTATAAGCACAACAAAACTCTTGGGATCATCCGATTTACTGGCATTAAATTCTTTTTTTATATCAGAAATGTTTGTCAGGTCATAGTTGCCTAGCAGTTCTCCATCGAAAGAGTATTCTTGGAAGATAGGCAGACTTATACCTATCACGAAGAAAGACTCCTCTCCACGTATCAGATGACGTTCCGAATGCAGCGGCTTATGTGGATCATCATACTCTTTGACTCCCTTGCACATTTCTTTCAATATTTTGTCCTTGCATTTCAATAGTACGTAATTATCCTCGCCCACGATGGAATGATATAATGTGTCACCCAAAAAGAAGAATCTCGTGGAGGCGGACAGCCTGTGCTCAGACGGAAGTTTCATACCGTCCTTGTATATACCGTCCACATACTTGTCAATACTTATATGCCCACAGTTTATGAGATGCAATGCTCCGTCCGGTGATATGTAGAAATGGTCGTTTTCTAACGATTCGCCCTTTGCATATCCTTTTCTGGCAAAATGTTCTTTAGGTTCAAAGTTCCGGTCAAAGACATAGATTCCGTCAGACTGGTCTGACACATACAGATGACCTTGGAAATAATCCATACACATGACAGCCGGTGACAGATAAATGGAATCTCCGAACTGGCTTACTGCACTTTCCCGCTTCAGCTCTGTCGGTTCTACAGGGTTGTTACATGAAGCGAGGGCACATATTATAAGAGCCGAGATAAATGTTTTCTTCATTATATATTATTAGTTTCTTAAAAGTTGATTTAAAAATTTATTTGTCATGGTTGCAAGTGTATTTGCCTGTTTATGTGGGTGCACTCAATACACACGATTAAGATTTTTCTCATATCATTTCGGGTGTGAAATACAATAGAACAATGGAATTGTCATCAAGCTCTTCCGGCATAACCAAGTCCGTATCCGCATTGCCCTGCCGGCTTTCCATAAAAAGAGAGTACAGCTCTTTATCAAACAGACATACGAACTTGTCTTTGGAAGTACAAATTATATTACTCCACAACGAAAAGCCCATGCCACATTGCCATTTATACCCTTCGGCTTTGTATGTATCGTATAGTACATAATAGGGCTCTTTCTCTAACTGGTATGTGAACAACAGGAATCTGTCGGTTGCAAATATTTTTCGTATTCCTTTTGAAATACCGCTTTGGGAAGCATAAGACATGGCTTCAAAAAACTCAGAGTCTGAGAATCCGCTGAAATCGTCTGCCGTGGCATGTCGTAAGGGGGTATTGAGGAGATAAGCGGGAGTGATGCCTGTGGATGATGCCGTATAAATAGTATCTGACATTGAAGCAATTGCCCATACTTTGTCGTTTGAGATTGAAACATGTTGGGAAAAATGTATTCCTCTATCTGATGTTAGAATCTGCGGTAGCAACTTCTGGTATTCTGAGGTAGTCATGTCTATAAGAAGATAGTTATATGGATTTCCCGAAAAAAGCTTGTTCAGACACAGTAAATGCTCACTGTCTATTAGGTATGTCTTGCTTATATTTGCTTTGCATTCATCAGCGACATTAAAGGAATACGAGCCCATATATTCGCCTTTATAATTGTATTTCTTGATTCCTTTCATTACATCGTATATATAGACCAGATTCTGTAGGGTATCGACACTGAAGTTTTGCATGAATATATATTCGGAAGCGGCATTTCCCTTTCTACCGATTGTGCATACGAATTCACCGTTCTCCTTGAACTCGAATACTTTCTCTTGATTGTCGCGCACAAAAATCAAGGAGTCCGCTATCACCATCTGCAAAACTTCTCCAACCGGATGTTTTTCTGATTGTTTCAAGACACAGGTTTTGAGGTTTGAACATAAATTTGGCTTTTGGGAAATGAGTGAATCCCATTCGATAGTGTTTACTTCGTCTTGGCTGTTGTTGTTTTTGGTAGAACAGCCGACAAGCAACAGAATAGCTGAAAATAAAATAAATGGTTTTATCATGACTTAATTGGTTTTATAAATTGACAGAAGTATGAAGTATAAGATTTTAGATGCTTTCTCAATACATTTTCCCTCTGTAGATATGCAGCTCACCATTTACGGCAATGCCGATAGCATAGATATTACCGGACTGGTCAAGACAGAATAAAGAAATCGGCTGGTCAATCTTGTATATCCTGTCAATTTCACCGCTATTGGAAATTTTGTAAATGGTACTTCTTGCTGTGGCATTTTCTATCTCTTCCCTGTCAGCATCCCATGACAAGGCATAAAAACAGTTGTCCGTAGGATAGATGTATGTGAAGAAAAGCTTTGCCCCTTTATCCATTGAGACATTGCTGTTCTTCACTGATATTTTGGACTGATTGGAATCGTACATTGGGAAATATATTCTTTTTGTCAGTTCTTTGCTTTTGAGTGAAACAAGGTCTATCACCTTGAAATTCTTGTATGCAATCATGATATTCTCATCGTTGGCTGAATAATATGCATCAAAAGCTTGGGTGACACGCTCAAAATCCGGCAGGTCGTCATCTATCAGACTTTCATCGAAATAGTTCTTGAATGATACTTCGTCATTGCGCTTATCATAAAAGGTAAGCTGATATTCTCCTGTCTGATTTACTGTTAGTATGTTGTCTGTGTTCTCCAATATGTAGTTGCATTGGCTCAAATCTTCCGGAAGTGCAGTACGGAGCACTTTCTCATAATGGTCTGAGGATATGTTTACGGAATATATCCCATTGATGTCTCCTAATAGAATACAGTTCTCGTCACTTTTGAACTTGCCGTTGCCGATAAGCTGAGGTAGCATAAATTCGTTCTGTCCTCTTCCTTTTCTACCAAGTTTTTTGATGAAACGGTTCGTTTCCGTAGAATAGATGTGTAGGAATCCATCTTTATCCTTGGGCTCAAACATAATTAACAGCGAATCTTTTACCATGCATCCTTTGGGGAATAGGGGAGGTTCTTCTTTGAAGGATATTTCTGTCAGCTTGACACTGGTACTATCTACATCTTGCAGATTTACATTGCATTTGTCACTGCTACAACCAGAGAATGCAATGATAAGGAATAATGGAATAAATAGTTTTGACATGTTATAGAAATTAAATTGTTGTCTTTACGTTTAAGTTTGATTTAAATTGTTCCCAAAATCAAGAAACTCGTCTTTTCCTTTTCCCAGACTTCCCCATTCAGCCTTAAAGTTTCCCGTGTTCTTGTCAATAAACAAGTATTGGTATTTACTTTCTTCCAATTTTATTATAAGGGTATTCTCATGAACATCTAAGCCGGAAATCATTCCTTTGTTTTCGATGGGAATACTGTCGTAATCACATACTCTGATACAATTGTTGATGTTGTTAAGACCATCTTCATTGGCATTGCAACTGACAAACAACAGTGTTATAAATGTAATATATATAATAAGTTTATTCATTTCTTTGATTTTTTATATTTATGAAAGAACAATACGGGGTTCGAAGTTTCGTCCATATTCATTAATTCATCATGTTTGTCTATATGAAGATTCAAGAGTCCTTTTGATATAATATTCTCAATGAAGTAGGGGATAAGTTCTGTTTTCATAACGGAAACAACACCTTCTTTGTCACTATAACAGAAGTCCGTCGGAATATTGTTTTCTTCATATATATAGTCGTCTGCAAAAACAAGAGAGACTGTTGTCTCTTTTGTCTGCTTATTATGCAGCAAATAGTATCTGTCATATCCTTTCATGTATTGAAATGAAATAAAGTTATCCATCTCGACAAATCCGGAAATCATGAACACTTTATCATCTTTATACAAGTCCGACAAGTCGAAACTATGTCCGTTAGATTTATACTTTCGTATCACCTTTTCTACATCACTCGGCTTTACAAAATCCTTGCTTTTAATTGTATAGGCTGGAATTACACTGTCCTTTGTTATGGTAAATATCTTGTCAGAGAATATCCCTATGTATTTAGGATGGTCTGTATTCTTTGAATAGAAAAAGCTGTATGGCAGTCTTAAAGCATAATTCCACCCTCTGTTATATTCTTCTGCACTGATAAATGAAGCCAGTTGCTTTCCTGTCTTTTCGTCTATTTCCCTTAGCAGACAACTCCCCGGCTCTTCCTCTTCCGAACTTCTGTTTATATAGAGCTTGTCATTGCAATACTGAATGCAGAAACTTCTGTCCCCATCCTGTTCCGTTTGCACTGAAGAAATGAACTTTCCGGTTTCGGCATCATACTTATATGCTTTGTCCGCTGCTTCATCCCAAAGATAAATAATGCCACGAGCACGGTCTATGGAGAAGTCCGACAATTCTATGTATTCTCCCGGTCCGTTGCCTCTGCGTCCTATCTTATGCAGAAAAGAACCGTCTTTATTGAAAACAAACAGAGAGTATGCCTTGTCATCCAGTATATAAATCTTGTCATTATAGACATCCAAAGCATAAATGTTCTGGATTATACATTCGTTTTTTGTCTCCAAGACTATTACATCCGGAGCTTCCAGAAAAGAAGAGTACAATATCATGTCTTCTGATTGGGCTTGGTCTATATCAATAAGTAGGCTCTGGGGTTTATTTAATAAAATCTCCTTACCTGATTTTGTACCCATATAAATACTATCAGCACAACAATATCCTATAATTCCTATTATAACTATTGCCAATGCAATGCTTATAAATATCTTTTTCATTTTCATTTGATTATTATTGTTCTTCCTGTTTCATTGTATATACATGAATGCTTGATTCCATTTGGTCGTATGCGTATATCCTGTTTCCGCTGACACAGAAAGTTCCAAATACATCTCCTTGCAGAAGGTATGTGGATACATGCCTAAAATTGCCGTCCTCCGTATTCAACCGATATATTGTATTGCAGCGATATTCATCATTTGCATCTGTTGTAACCAACAAATACAAGCTGTTGTCGCAGTAATATGCATCACGAACTGTTACGTAATAACTGTTGGGCTGCTTCGGCTCATCCTCATGTTCTTTTATACTCTTAGCTATCCCCGGAATACTGAGAAGGTCATATTCAGCGCAAAGTTTGCCGTCAAAAGTGTATTCCTGTAATATTGGCAGTGATATGCCGATGACAAAGAACGAGTCCGAGCCTTTCACAACATGTCTGCCCGAGTGTATCTGGAGCTCCATGTCGTCATGAGGTGTATAGTCGCAGACAGAACGGAATCCAGTTGAGTCCCCACGGTATGCTATGACCGGAGTTCCCGCCTTTGCAACAGAATGGTAAACGGTCTGTTCCTGGACGAAGAATCTGCTTCGTATTGTAAATCTCGCACCCTCGCAGAAAGCGATGCTTTTCGAATATGTACCATTGGTGAAAAGTCCGAAGGCTTGTCTGCCCTCATTCACGATATACACGGAATCGCCGTTGTCGGTGTAGAAGAAGGCGGCACCGAGCAGTTCGCCCTGTCCCCTACCGTATTTCCCTAATTGGTGGTGTATGTCCATACTGTTGTCCATCACAAAGAGACCTTTGTCATAGTCTGTGAAGAAGACTCCTTTCTTTGTCGCGTTCATGCAGACCACTTCAGGAGGAACAATCAAAGAGTCTCCGCATTCCGAAATAACAGTGTCAGGAGAAAGATGTACTGGTTCTATGTCACGATTTTCTGCCTGTCGATTTACACATGACACAAGGAACATGTAGGCAAGGAGTAGTGAATATAGATAAGATTTCATCATTGGGTTTATTGTTTAATTATGATTATAGAAATATCTGATTAATATAGCATATTATTCATGTCAAACAGCATCAGGACTGCCTGACACGAATCATTCCACTGAACGGTGTTCTCTGGATTTATCTCTTCGTATGGCATGATGCCGACCAACAGATTTCCATGCTGCCAACGTGGATAGAATGGTATATTATTATCCGGAGATAGATTTGCAACCCCTGCATTCACACGATTCTCCCGAATATTGTAAGAAGCATAAAAGCGGCTGTCCGTATTTATGTAACTGAAGAACATGTCATTTTCAGAAGCGAAGAATGTATCTGTACGATATTTGTCCGAAAATAAGATGTCGCTTCCCTTCTTCAATGTCTGAGAAATGCCGTTGCTGCCATAGTCTATCCTGTATGCAAGTTCCGGCTTAAGAAGTTCTTCGTTCCATCGGTATATGTCATTTTCAAACGGATTCTTAAGATATATTTCACCCTTTTTGTTCCGGATAAAACTTTTGTTTCCCGGTGTGCAGTCAGCAACAATATCTGATGCGGCAAAAGAATATGCTTTTTCCCCTTCTTCGTTGCTATACACAATCTCTGTTCCCTGATTGTCCGTCAGCGACAGAAAAAGGAAGCCGCTGCCCGTTTTTATCAAGTCCCAAGCAGTAAAATCAGTCGTGAAACTCGATATGGGAGTAAGCATTCTGTCATATTTGATAATGTTCCTTTTGGCTATGTCCAGCAGATAGACAAATCCTCCATAAGAGCACAATGCCTGCGGCATGATATATTCATGATGACCGTTCCCGGGTGTATGTATCTGTTTTATAATCTCTCCGCTATTCAGACTGACGCATGACACGGAGAGATTGGCATCCAGAATATAGCACAACGTGTCTTCTAAACACAAGTCCTTAGGTTCTGCCAGTAGTTTTTGTCCATGTATATACACAGACTTCATAGCCTTTTTAATTTGAGTTCCATCAGGAAAGGCTGATGTCTTGTCAAAACAAGTAATGTCTATCTTCGTTTCCGAGAAAGATTCTCGATTACAGCCGCATACAAGGGGTAGTGCAGATAAAAATGTGATTACAATTGGTTTCATATTCTTGTTTCTTAGATAAGGTTATTATAGACCGTTATTTATCCTTCTTTATCTCAAACTTGTATATGTAATAAATGTCTTCTTCATTGGAAAAGCCGGTCACAGCGAAGAGATTGTTCTCTTTGCCATAAAGGAAATGCTTGAAACAGTTAAATGTTTGTTCTGCCACCAGATTTCCTGTCTTATAGTCATACAGCTGAATTGTCGTGCGAGGAGAATCCCCCAGCAGTTGATGCACAGTCTCACGCAATAGAAGCTGGGCATCCTCCAAGTAGAGCAGTCCAGAATTTAAGCTGACACGTTTAGCGTCGTCTCTCATACATTTAATGCTTGTCTCATAATTTTGTCCCGTATAACTTCTATCTGCATATTCTGCTTCTCGTCCAAAGGTATAGAGCAAAGAGTCCTGTCCGTTATATACATAAATTAAAGAATCCACGGTATGGTTCACATAATAGTTGTCTTCAATTTTCACATATCTGAAATGCTCAAAATTAGGTGCAGGATTATCTTTATAGTAGTTTGGGAAATGACCGCTCAGTTTCTCTATGACATTAGTTTTCTGATTAAATCTTCCCCAAATATGCCCCTTCTTATATCGGTCAGAATCTATTGTGTTTAATCTTCTGTCAATTAAGCTTAATGGAATTAGCAACTCATCCGGAGACAACTGATAAAAGTCGGAGCCAAATTCAGCCATTTCCATAAGGTTATATACACCGGGAGAGGCATAATTACCTATATCCTCATTGGAGAACGGCACATCACCAAGGTAAGATGTACGCTCCTTTTCTCTGGTCTCTGTATTGAACACTGTTAGTCGGAGATTACTATCCACAATAGCGATTCTGTTTCTCGCATTGTATATAGGATATGCATATATTAATTCTTCTATCTCAGATTTTGAATGACCATGACCCATCATTTCATCGATAAGTTTACCGCTGTCCCAGTCAAACAGATAAAGTTTACAATAATATCTGTCTGCAAAGCCCAACATTCCGTTATGTGACAAGAAATTTCCCGTCCAACTGATTGGGTCGGCTGACAATCGAACAGAGTCAACAAGTGAAATACGCATGTCTATATCTTCTCCCCCTATGTATGCAGACTGTCTATGAGCATTATTGCATGAAAGAAATGTGGATGCAATAATGGTAGATGTAATGATACTCATGCTCTTCATTCCCAATGGGAAGATTTTTTTCTTTTTCATGGTTTCAAGATAAGTATTTTAATTGTTAAGTCGTTGTCGATGTTTTTCCAGCAAATTCATATTTCCCTGTGCTGCAAAGTTACGGCAAACCAAAATACAAAACAATAGGGTGTTACAGTTTTGGCTTGTAATGCCTTGATATTCAGTAAAACTTTTTTACTTTTACCCCCAAATTGTAACATTTGTGACGTGATGTAACATGATGTTACATTGATGAAACATGCGCATACTGGCACGAATATTGGCTTGTCCATGCCGAATATTCATAAGTCCTGCACTTCTCGGTAAGAATGGCAGAGAGCATGATTGTAAAGAAAATGGTTTTATTTTCATGTATTTCAGGTTTTTCTTTGCAACAAATTTATCAGTTTTGTATTTCTGCGCCAATTTTTCGGCATAGAAATTTTACACATCTTTACATATTTGGAATAGAATATTCGATATAAATATCTATATGTCAACAGGATATAAATATTTTACACATTTTTACACATTTCACGCTTTTGAGTTCCATTTAGTCTCCCTTTTCACGTTCCATTTGAGTAAACTACAGTCGGATGATGCAATGTCATGTAATAATTTTCATATTTTTAGTAAGACTCTCGTTTGGTTGAGCCTTGATACAAATATAGTGGAATTTTAGCATTCTGTTTGTAGAATTGTTGTAGAATTTTATGGGAGATGGTAGAATTTTTGAACTTTAAGAGGTTGAAAAATTGGTATTAGGTAGAAAATTCCGTATTTGTATGCCCTAAAAGGTAGAAAAATAGATATTTTCTCAATTTTTACCCTCTTTTTCGGATTTATGTGAGTGTGTACTCTACAGACTCCTCTTTTGTGTTTAAGCAGGTGTATCTGACAGACTCTTTATGTCTGTCGAAGACATCAGCATGGTTATAACGAATCATTAAAACAACTTCTTATAAGCTATTTCCCCATTTTGACACTTTGATTTTCACTTCATCCGGGAAATTAACATTTGAAACACTTATTTACATTTTGAAAAATCAGTCTGATTTTGCTAATGCATTATAAATCAACAAGATAACGATTTGAAAAAAGGTGCGAGTTTTACCTTTAAAACTCACACCTCCGACTAAAACAACAAACAGTTGATTTACAATGTGTTAGCTTTTAAAACGCTTGATTCATATCAATTCTTATTTCCCTTGCCTGTTTTTGTACGGATTTTCGGGCAAACAGAGATTTTTACATCCATTAACAGAAAATTCTGTGTTCTGCGTTTTTTATTCCAATCCTAAGAGTTTTTTCAGCGACAGTGCGCTGAAAATTTCTCCAATCTACTAAGCGGTTAAAATTGTAGCGCACTGGAAATAAAAT
>X363_Desmarests_Spiny_Pocket_Mouse__coassemble_1089_pt1 | contig 11439 bp, 7 predicted proteins | sample X363_Desmarests_Spiny_Pocket_Mouse__metabat2_low_PE_006 | metagenome-assembled genome bin X363_Desmarests_Spiny_Pocket_Mouse
CATCGTCCGATTGGGCAGATAAAATATTCACTAATCTAATTCAACCAACAGGTTATCTGGTATAATAGTGTGGAATGTATGTCCGAAATAGATTCATACAGACTCCTAAAAATCGTTTCAAAAAGTCTGATTTGACAAAAAAATAAAAATGCAACAACATTTCCTGCTGATTTTCAGACTTAATGATAGGAAAATCGTAACTTTGCACAGATTTTGATGTTTTAATATAAAAATAACGATGAACGTAATTACGAAAAAGGTTTCATTGCCTGATGGAAGAGAAATCAGCATTGAAACAGGAAAATTGGCAAAACAAGCCGATGGAGCCGTTATGCTCACAATGGGCAAAACTATGCTCTTGGCCACTGTTTGTGCCGCTAAAGATGCAGTACCGGGAACAGATTTCATGCCTCTTCAGGTTGAATACCGCGAGAAATATGCTGCTGCCGGACGTTTTCCCGGAGGGTTTACAAAGCGCGAAGGAAAGGCTTCCGACGAAGAGATTCTCACTTGCCGACTTGTTGACCGCGCACTCCGTCCGCTGTTCCCTTCTAATTATCATGCAGAGGTTTATGTAAATGTGATCTTGTTCTCTGCCGACGGAGTAGATATGCCTGACGCACTTGCCGGATTTGCAGCTTCTGCTGCACTTGCAGCATCAGATATACCTTTTGAAGGGCCTATCTCAGAAGTTCGAGTAGCACGTATAAACGGGGAATTTGTAATCAACCCGACTTTTGAACAGCTTAAAGAGGCTGACATGGATCTTATGGTGGGTGCTACAGAAGAGAATATCATGATGGTCGAGGGAGAAATGAAGGAAGTCTCAGAACATGACTTGCTTGAGGCTCTCAAGGCTGCTCACGATGCAATCAAGCCGCAGTGCCGCATACAGAAAGAACTGATGAAAGAGCTTGGCACTGATGTGAAGCGTGAATATTGCCATGAAGTGAACGATGAGGAACTTCGTGAGGATATTTCAAAAGTTTGCTTCTCAAAATGCTATGACATAACTAAGCAGGGCTTGGACAAGCAGGCTCGCAACGACGCATTTGAGGCTGTCCGTGAAGAATATAAGGAAGCATACGTGGCTGCCCATGCAGACCTCAGCGAGGAAGAGATTGCAGAGAAGAATGTACTTATCGACAGATATTACCATGACGTTGAGCGTGACGCTATGCGCCGTTGTGTGCTTGACGAGGGTGTACGTCTCGACGGAAGAAAGACTACTGAGATTCGTCCTATATGGTGCGAAGTTTCTCCGCTGCCGGGACCTCACGGCTCTGCCATCTTCACTCGTGGAGAAACACAGGCCCTCACGTCATGTACTCTCGGAACCAAGCTCGATGAGAAACTTGTTGACGGAGCACTTGAGCGTTATTACCAGCGTTTCCTTCTTCACTACAACTTCCCTCCGTTCTCTACGGGTGAAGCCAAGGCACAGCGTGGTGTAGGACGTCGTGAGATTGGTCACGGCCATCTTGCATGGCGCGGTATCAAGGGACAGATTCCTGAGGACTATCCTTATACAGTACGTGTCGTAAGTGACGTTTTGGAATCTAACGGTTCTTCGTCAATGGCTACTACTTGTGCCGGAACACTTGCACTTATGGATGCTGGTGTACCTATCAAGAACCCTGTTGCCGGTATCGCTATGGGACTCATCAAGAACCCAGGTGAAGACAAATATGCGGTTCTTTCCGATATTCTCGGTGATGAAGACCATCTGGGTGATATGGACTTCAAGACAACCGGTACAAAGAACGGACTTACTGCTACTCAGATGGATATCAAGTGCGACGGACTTTCATACGAAATTCTGGAGCGCGCTCTTATGCAGGCAAAGGCTGGACGTGAGCATATCATGGGAGAAATGATGAAGACTATCTCCGAGCCGCGTCCGGAACTTAAACCGCATGTTCCTCGTATCGAGCAGATTATCATTCCGAAAGAGTTTATTGGTGCTGTAATAGGCCCGGGCGGAAAGATTATACAGCAGATGCAGGAGGACACACAGACTACAATCACTATTGATGAGGTTGACGGTGTAGGAAAAGTACAGATTTCAGCTCCTAACAGCGATGCTATTGCTGCTGCTATGGTTAAGATAAAGGCTATCGTAGCTATACCGGAAATTGGTGAGGTCTATCATGGAACTGTGCGCAGCGTGATGCCGTATGGATGTTTCGTAGAGTTCCTTCCGGGCAAGGACGGTCTTCTTCATATCTCAGAAATTGACTGGAAGCGTTTGGAGACTGTAGAAGAGGCTGGCATTAAGGAAGGCGACGAAATTGATGTCAAGCTTATGGAGATAGATCCTAAGACTGGCAAGTTCAAGCTTTCTCATCGTGTGTTGATTGACAAACCGGAAGGATATGTGGAGCGTCAGCCACGTCAGCGCGGTGAGCGTCGTCAGAACAACCAGAACAATAACAACGGCGGACACGAGCGTCGTCAGCGTCCGGAGCGTCGTGAGCCTCGTCATGACAATGGCAAGGAAAACGGTGAGTCAAATGCTGCAAACGGAGAGGTTCGTAGTGCGCTTGATGATTTGATGTAAGGAATGATAATGCTTCTTTAGGGGCAATCGTCTTTATTTAAATATGTGACCGGAATTTGCTGCGGCAGGTTCCGGTTATTTCTTTATTGTATGATAAGGAAAGGGCTATTCCAATTAAATGTTGTTAAAATTAGGGGCGATAATTTGAATTTTTAAAGGTGCTGTTTTTTTATTCGTATATTTGTATGGAAATCTTTATATTAGAGAATGGCTGTTCTTGTATAAAGTATAGATGAGACAAAAGTGGTTGTTTTACTTTTTAATATTATGAATTTATGAAAAAACATTACATTAAAGCGTGTGTAGTATGTGCAGCTTTGCTTGCGTCGTTACATGCAGGTGCTGTGGAGCGTCCGAAGCTCAAAACGCAGGCTCCGGTCAATGGAGAGAAGTATATCCTCTTTAATTATGCGCGTCCTGACGGATACATGTCTCGTACAGGCTGGGACGGAGCATACTATTTCCTCGGACCTAACGATTCCAATTATGCTTCGCATGAATTCACCGCTATTCAGAACGAAGATGGCACATGGTCTTTTGCTATCATTGAGGAAGCAGAAGAAGAGGGTGCAGAGCCTACTTATACGTATGTGGCTCTTCCGGGCGGATCTGACAATTTGAATGCCAAGTCTTCAGATGTAGCTCTATGGACTTTGGAGAACGGTGATTATGACGGTTATTATAAGTTGAAAGCCGGTGAAGGCAACAACTATAATTGTGTTGATTTGTATCTTCACCTCAATGCCGGCGGACAGTATTTTGTAGTTTCTGAACCTGTCAATGGAGGCGGATGGTATCCTGATTATTATGGAGGACCATTGCTTGATGAAGACGGCTCAGAGGTGTATGACGAGACCGAGACTTATATCATCATGGCAGACAAGACATCTTTGAACTGGGCTTTTGTGAAAGCTGATGATGTAGCCGGCTATATCGTTTATGCTGCTGCTTATGCTGCCATTCAGAATGTGGAGAACAATTATCTGACGAAAGAAGGATATGAGGATGGATTTAAGGCGGCTGTTGACAATGTGGCTGCAATCTATGCATCCGAAAATTTGGATGAAGAAGGGCTTGCTGCTATAAATGCTCTGCTTAATGCAAAAATCTCACTTTGTGAAGAGATAGAGAAGGCAAAGTCGCTTAATACAACTGGCAATGAGACATTGGCAAATGCTGTTTCTGCTGCTCAGAGTGTGTTCAATTCTTCTGTAAATGCAGACGAACTTGGCAGTGCTCTTGAAAATATCACAGAGGCTGAAAAGAACTATCTTGTTGGAACTGGTGACTTTACAAGCTTCGGCAAGAACATGAGCTTTGAAGACCTTTCTGCACAGAATGGAAATATGACTACCGGAATCGGTAATGCTCCTGCCGGATGGAATCTTTATATAAAAGGTAATCTTTGCACTACAGAAGATGAAATAAAGGCTAACGGATTTACAGCATGGTGTGGTGTGAATGACGACTGTGAAGGTGAAGGCAAGGATGGAAACTATGGGTTTGGTATTTGGAATTCGTCCATACCTGAAATAGAAATTTCACAGACTATTACCGGACTTGAGAACGGTACTTACGTTGTATCGGCAGGTATGATGGTCGGTGCAAACGGCTCAGGTTCTCGTCGAACTACTCAGCGTATCTTCGGAAACCTGAATTCTACATATTTCGCATCAGAGGGCGAATATGATTTGAACAGACTGGATAACAGCGAAGCGTATAGTTTTGCTAATCTTTCAGAGCTTGTGACAGACAGAGAGCTTCAGCCGTTGTCAGTTCGTGCGTATGTGTATGACGGAACTTTGACATTTGGCTTCCGTACAAACGGAGACATCGCTGCCGCTTTGCGTACAACAGCTAACAATAATGGTGGTGACGGTTGGTTCAAAATTGATAATTTCCACATCACAAGTAAAGGATATGTCGGTGAGGATGCTGCGGCTGTTGCCAATCATTATTTAGGATTGTGCAAGGAATATGATGGATATGACTATCAGATGCAGACTGCTGTTAGAGAAGCGCTCCATGAGAAACTTTCTGCTTATGGAACAATTGATGCTAATACTTCTGTCGATGAAATCAATGCGGCAATCTTCACCTTCAAGGACGAACTCGCTGTGGTAAGTTCTTCTGTAAAAGCTTATCAGAAACTCAGAGACGCTTTGGATGTACATGCTGCTAACCTTGCAGAATATGACCATTATGCCGGAGCGGATGCCTATAGTGATGCTATCATGTTCATAGAGACTGACTGGGAAGAAGGTGTATATGATGAAGCTGGAGTTGAAGATGCCATAGCACGTCTTGATAAGGCGTTTGAAGAATGCAAACTGTCTGGTGTTGCTGTAGGTATTTTCGTTACGGACTTGATTGCTAACCCGAGCTTTGAGGATTTGTCGGCACAAGGCGGTTCTCCTACAAGTGGAACAGCCAATACTCCTAAGGGATGGACACTTTATGTCGATGGTGAAGAGAGTACTGACAACAGTAAATATGGATGGGGGTGGTGCGGCATCAACTCCGGTGATCCTATCAGTGTAGAGCTGGAAGACGGAACCGTGGTTGACCGTCAGCCTACAGACGGTGATAACCTTTGGGGTATCTGGGGTAGCAACATGCACGAAGTGGAACTTTCGCAGACTCTTACAAGTCTTCCTGCCGGAACATACGTCCTTACGGCTGATGTTATGGTTCAGAACAACTGGGCTGGCGATAACATCACTACACAGCGTATCTTCGCCAACGACTACATACAGATGTTCTCATACGAGGAACTTTATGAATTGAATATGCCGAATGATGCCAAGGATGCTGCATATATGGATGAAGTGAATCCGGATGCAGATTTGAAGCATATTACTTATGCCGGTTATACTTGTGAGGCTAATGACCGCACTACTGACTTGTTGCATCCGATGACAGTTAAGTTCGGAGTAGGCGAAGACGGTATTGCAAAGATTGGTTTCCGTACAAACGGTGTGAATCCAGACGGTCTTACTTTTGAAGAAGGAGGAAGGAACGGACAAGGATGGTTCAAGATTGACAACTTCACATTGTTCTATGAATCGGAAGAAGTTCCTACTGCGATAGGTTCTGTAGAGTCTTCTTCTTTGACCACAATCGTTGCGCGCCAGTATTTCACAGTGGATGGAGTACAGTTGGCACAGCCTCAGAAAGGTATAAACATTGTGAAAAATATAATGAGCGACGGAACTGTTAAGGTTTCAAAGACTTTGGTGAAATAACGACAGTTATAAGACCAGCTCTGATTTTTCAGTAAGGTCTTGTTGACAATCAATGTCAGAATAATATCGGAATCGTACCCATATTCTTATGGTTTGGTACGATTCCGATTTCTTTTTTGTAATATTTATACGTGATAAGGTTACATTATATCAATAAAATCCATAACTTTGCAATGATGTAAAGATACAAAGGGGTGTCTGCTGTCTCTGAGTATGAATACTTTTATGATAACAGACTGAGATTATACCCTCGAACCTGATGCAGTTTGTCCTGCCGTAGGAATTGGCTTTATTCGTCATTATGCGTATTTCCTTATTTTCCCTCGTATTCGGGGCTTCTTTGTACTTTTCATGAACTAAAAAAGTGATATTATGAATGTAAAAGTAAATGGTAAAGAAGTAAGCGTACAGGGAACAACACTTACAGATTTGATTGTTCAGTTGGCATTGCCACAGAATGGTGTGGCCGTGGCTGTAGATAACAAAATGATTCCTCGCACACAGTGGAGCGATTATATTCTTCGTGAAGGATTGCAGATTGTGGTAATAAAAGCAGCTTGTGGAGGCTGAGTTCATCTGTTCATCAAATATAGATTAGTGAGGTTCCTTTAATCTTTAATTTAAAATTCTTAATTAATCATGCAGACACTTGAAATAGCGGGTCGTGAATTTACTTCCCGTCTTTTTATGGGAACAGGCAAGTTCTCTTCCAATGAAATCATGAAACGTGCCATTGAGGTTTCCGGTACACAGATGGTCACAGTGGCTATGAAGCGTATAGAGCTTGACGACGAGCAGGATGATATGCTTGGGCATATTATGTCGCCGGATATCTGTTTGCTGCCTAATACGTCGGGGGTTCGTGATGCTGAAGAAGCTGTGTTCGCTGCGCAGATGTCGCGTGAAGCATTCGGCACAAATTGGTTGAAACTTGAGATACATCCTGATCCGCGTTATCTTCTTCCTGATTCGACAGAGACATTGAAGGCTACAGAACAGCTTGTCAAATTAGGTTTTAATGTACTTCCTTATTGCCAAGCAGACCCTACTCTCTGTAAACGTCTGGAAGAAGCCGGAGCTGCGGCAGTGATGCCTCTTGGTGCTCCTATTGGCTCAAATAAAGGGTTGCGTACACGTGATTTTCTTCAGATAATTATAGAACAGTCCGGAGTTCCGGTTGTCGTGGATGCAGGAATCGGTGCGCCGAGTCATGCCGCTGAGGCTATGGAGATGGGAGCATCTGCCTGCCTTGTCAATACTGCTATTGCAGTTGCCGGCGATCCTGTTGCAATGGCTGTTGCCTTTAAACAGGCTGTGGAGGCAGGACGTATGGCATACGAAGCCGGACTTGGTGCTGTGAGTGACGGAATGGTTGCGGAGGCAAGTTCACCGCTGACAGCCTTTCTTCTTGATTAAATCTTGGCAAATGTCTGTGCTTTAGGTTTTATTTTTCAGAGATGTTTCATGGTGGGTTAAGATGCTGCTTAACCGTTCAGTTTTGTCTTTTCTGAAACTTTAAAGCGCAGTACGTGTGATTTTTATTAGAATTAATGTCCAATCTGAAAGTTTATTATGTTCTCTGATGAATTGTTGAAAATATCATGGGAGGAGACGACAGAACGCATTAATGCTAAAACGGATGCAGATGTGCGTCGGGCACTCTCAAAAGAGCGTTGCAGCGTTGATGACTTCATGGCTCTCATTTCTCCAGCAGCTGCTCCTTATCTTGAAAATATGGCTCGTTTGAGCCGTAAATATACAGAGGAGCGTTTTGGCAAAACCATGTCGATGTTTATTCCGTTGTACATTACCAATTCATGTACCAATTCGTGTGTTTATTGCGGATTTCATATTTCCAACCCGATGCCTCGTACCATTCTTACGGAAGAGGAGATTGTAAAGGAATATGAAGCGATAAAAAAGCTTGCACCGTTTGAGAATCTGCTTATCGTAACCGGAGAAAATCCTGCCAAGGCAGGCGTACCGTACTTGGCAAAGGCTCTTGACCTTGCAAAACCTTATTTCAGCAATCTTAAAATTGAAGTGATGCCACTCAGTGCTGAAGAATATGCGGAGCTGACAAGGCACGGAATGAACGGTGTGATATGTTTTCAGGAAACTTATCATAGAGAAAACTATAACATTTATCATCCGCGAGGAATGAAGTCGAAATTTGAATGGCGGGTGAATGGTTTTGACCGAATGGGACAAGCCGGTGTGCATTCTATCGGTATGGGAGTACTGATAGGTCTTGAAAAAGAATGGCGGACGGACATTACCATGATGGCTTACCATCTGCGCTATTTGCAGAAGCATTACTGGAAAACGAAATACAGTGTGAATTTTCCTCGTATGCGTCCTTCTGAAAACGGCGGTTTCCAACCAAATTGTATAATGACCGACCGTGAACTTGCGCAAGTGACTTTTGCCATGCGTATCTTTGATCATGATGTGGATATTTCATATTCTACACGTGAGCCGGCTGCCATACGTGATAATATGGCGACTCTTGGTGTGACGACGATGAGTGCGGAAAGCAAAACAGAACCGGGAGGATATTGCTGCTATCCGCAATCGCTGGAGCAATTTGCTGTCAGTGACGACAGAACGGCAGTGGAAGTAGAGGCTGCTCTTAGGCGAGTAGGGCGCGAACCTGTTTGGAAAGACTGGGATGCAAGCCTTGAGGCTTCTTCTTTTTCTTTGAACGGTAAGAATTTTTCTCCTAACATATAGATGATGAGACAATGTGTGAGAAAGAAATGAATCCGAACCTTTCTTCTTCGGAGTGTTGCAAAGGATTTATGTCTCGGTATAGCCGTCATATCCTTCTTTCTGAAATGGGGAAGGAAGGGCAGGAACGTATATGCAAGTCCAAGGTGCTGATTGTCGGTGCAGGAGGACTCGGTTCTCCTGTTGCCCTTTATCTTGCTGCATCCGGAGTCGGTACAATAGGTATAGTGGATGCGGATATTGTTGACGAAAGTAATCTGCACCGACAAGTTATTCATGACACCGTATCAGCCGGAGAATCAAAAGTATTGTCTGCAAAAAAAAGAATGCTTGCTGTAAATCCGGAGATAAAAGTGAATACATACGAAGTGTTTTTTGATGCCGGCAATGCAGAAGAGATTGTGCGTGACTATGATTTTGTAGTGGATGCAACGGACAATTTCACTTCAAAATATCTTGTCAATGATGTCTGTGTGCGTTGTGGAAAACCTTTCTCACACGGGAGTGTGATTCGTTTCTCCGGAATGACGATGACGCATGTACCGGGAACTTCTACCTATCGGGATATTTTTCCTCAGCAACCTGATACACAAGACGAAGATTTGAGCAGTCGTGTTGGCATTTTGGGCACTGTGCCCGGAGTTATTGGCACAATACAGGCAACTGAAGTATTGAAATATCTTTCTGGAGTTGGTGATTTGCTTACCGACCGTCTGCTCACTTTTGATGCACTTACCATGCAGTTTAGTGTGGTAAGTCTGGTGTGAGTCTTTTCTTATTTTTCCATCATATATTTTAAAGCGTATTCCAAAATTCAAGAGCAAATGAGAATTTCGGGATACGCTTTATTTTATGATTAAGTCCGGTATGTTTCGATAGCTCCGGTATTTCCAATTCTATTTCTTGGAAGAAAGTATGTGGCAGATTGCTTGGTTGATGCTGCGGATGCGTTGTTCATCCATTTTCATCACTTTACGGTCGTAAGTCATAAGTCCATTCACCTCGGTCTCCACATCTGTGGTCTGAGTATATACAGCAGCTGAATATGCAACCTTAACTCCATCTTTGTCAGCCGTTCCTTTTGCTAAAGACAGTACAGCTTCTCCCTGTTTTACATAAGAATCAGTAAGTTCCTTGGCATCTTGATAATTTACATAAGTAGTGGCATCGCTTTCAAACCATCTGTGGTTCTTTATGTGGCATCCAAGTCCTCCGTATTCGCCAAGTACGACAGGGCGGGTGGTGTCATGAAGATACAGCTTAGGCGGACGCGAATAGTCATGAAGGTCAATAAAGTCGCCGCAATGGTAGTGATTGCCTCCGCTGGCAGAATTTATCAGTCGTGTCGGATCCAATTGACGCGTATATTCGACAACTTCCGGAGTCTTGAATTGTCCCCAAGCCTCGTTGAACGGAGTCCATACGACAATGGACGGGTTGGAATAGTGCTGGTTGATGATTTCTTCCCATTCATTCTTGAATGCCGCTTCTGTTTCTGCTGAGTGGCTTCCGTGTTTTTGTCCTGACCATCTGTTTGCTTCCCAATATTCGTCACTGCGTCCGATGGACGGCATGTCCTGCCAGACGAGAAGTCCTATGCTGTCGCAAAAATAATACCAGCGAGCAGGTTCCACTTTCATGTGTTTGCGTATCATGTTGTAGCCCCAATCCTTTGTCTTCTGTACATCGAAGAATAATGCCTCGTCAGTAGGAGCCGTGTAAAGTCCGTCGGGCCAATATCCTTGATCAAGCGGTCCGAAATGAAACAAATCCTCATTGTTGAGTTGCAGTCTCCAGATGCCTTCGCGGTTTTGAGCCATTGAGATTTTACGCATGGCTGTATAGCTTTCCACTCTGTCTGTTTGTTGTTCCCTTGAAGTGAGGGTTGCGGTGATATGATAGAGGTTGGGAGTGTCCGGAGTCCACAGTTCCGGCTTTTTTACATTGAGTATGAGAGGCATTCCAGCAGATGCACTGGCTGTAGCCACGGTACGACCGTTGCGGGAAAGTGTCACCTCAATGCGGTCTGTCGAAGGAGTCGTACCGATGGTGGTGGTCTCAATGATAAAACGGTTGTTGTCGAGGTCTGGAGTTGTACGAATGTCGGAGATATATTGAGGACTCACCGGTTCGAGCCATACAGTCTGCCAGATGCCGCTGACAGAAGTGTACCAGATTGTTCCCGGACCTCCGGGATTTCTGCGTTGTTTCCCTACCGACTGAATCTTCTCGTCCGTAGGGTCCAGCACTTTGACTGTCAATACATTCTCTCCTTTTCTGAGATAAGGAGTGATGTCTGCCGAGAAAGCGGTGAAGCCACCTGTGTGCTCTGTGGCTTTGATGCCGTTGACATAAACCGTTGCATGGTAATCTACAGCTCCGAAATGCAACAGTATATTTTTGTTGTCCCAGTTCGAAGGAATGTTGAATGTGCGCTGATACCATAGAGCTTGTCCCTTATCAAGATTTCTCATGACTCCGGATAAGCTCGATTCTAAAGGAAACGGTACGAGTATTTCTCCGTCGAATTGGGTGGGGCAAAGAGCCTCTTCTTCGGCTATGGCATATTGCCACAAGCCGTTAAGATTCTTCCATTCCGTCCTTGTAAGCATGGGACGAGGATATTCCGGCAAGGGATTCTCTGGGTTCACTTGTTCTGCCCAAGGGGTCTTTATTTTGTCTCCGGCAGGTTTCCATGTCGTGTCTTGAGCCTTTAGGATGGTTCCAGACAATAGGGAAAGAATAAAAATTAATGCTTTCATATTCGTATTTGTTTTGGACTGTAAAAAAGAAAAAACATTCTTTGCAAAAATAATCATTTTATGGACAATTTCAACCTTTTGTGCTTATTGAAGTTGTTTCTACTAATTGATGAAAGTTAAATATGATGTAAAAAAATTAAAA
>X363_Desmarests_Spiny_Pocket_Mouse__coassemble_1091_pt1 | contig 11424 bp, 9 predicted proteins | sample X363_Desmarests_Spiny_Pocket_Mouse__metabat2_low_PE_006 | metagenome-assembled genome bin X363_Desmarests_Spiny_Pocket_Mouse
AAAAAGCCCGAAAAATCGCGTTTTTTCGTAAATAGAATGTTAAAATTTTGAAGTGACAAAAAGATAATAAAATAAGATAAATGGTTTCTGTTTGATGTTATTGTGCTTGTTTTTGTGGCAACTGTATTGCTGGGAAATGATGAAAAAAGAGACTGCGCCAATTTTGACACAGCCTCAGCGTCTCATGGACAATTGATTCGGACAACTGAGTAGTTGCTACTACTACGGAGAAAAAAAATCTGTAAAACTCCGAAAAAAAACGTGGCAACTAATAGGGGAATAATAAATTTCATTATCTTTGTGAATATTTTATATTTGCTTATATTTCATAAGCAGACAGAGTAAATGAAAAGAATAATGCCCTATTAAAATAGTGGAATAGTTATAACACATAAAAAAGGTATAGAAATAGATTGAGCATAAATGGAATGTCGTAGGAAACTGTCATTTCATTGAAATTTTTATATTTTAAGTGAAATTCCTGACATAACATAATACAGAGCACTTACTGTTGTCCAAGTGATTTAAGAAACTAAGAACTGCATTAAGTTGAGAAATCAAAGATGATAAAACTTTCAACTATATTAAAACAAGAATGAAAAGAATCGTATTGTCAATTATTTGCTGTGTTATAGCTGTAGTGGCTATGGCTCAACGCTTTGAGTATATATATAAAGGTGTGACGTTCAAGTGTAAAGTGGCAGACAATGGTGTTTGTATCACCGGATTCAATGTAAAGGCATCGGATGTAACCATACCCGCTATTGTTTCATATAAGGGCATAGACTATTCGGTGAAAGAAGTCAACACATTCCTTAATGGTGTCAATTATCTTACAGTAAACCTTACATTAGAGGATGGAATCGAAACTTTAGACAAGTTTTGCTTTAATGAATTTAGAAAGCTTCGTAATGTATCGTTGCCACCATCTATAAAGTTTATAGGGAAAAATGCCTTTCGCAACAACTCTATGATGACGCTGACCATACCAGCTACGTTTGACGAGAATGCCATACGTCAGGGGTTAGAGTGTCGTCCTGATAGCATAAGTGAATTGATGGTATCCAACAATCGTGCTGAAGAAAATGACCGCAATCGAGCCGAAGAAGAAGCTGTCCGGCAGACAAAGAAGGTGGATGAAAAGACGGGAAAAACTGAAAAAGAAACCGAACCGGCATTACTACCTGTTGATGTGGATATGAACATACCGATGGTTGCAACGGACAAGAACAAGGATACGTATTGTGTCATCATAGCCAATGAAAAGTATGAAGATGTGCCGGAGGTGGAGTTCGCTCAACGTGATGGAGAGGTGTTCAAAGAGTACTGCATAAAGACTCTCGGCATTCCGGAAAAACAGATAAGAACATTCATCAATGCTTCATATACAGACATCAAACGTGCTCTCAACTGGATGGAGACGATAGACAATGTGACAGAGGGACAGTCGAAGATGCTTTTTTATTATGCCGGTCATGGAATGCCAAATGAGGCGGATAAGACGGCTTATATCATTCCTACGGACGGCTTTCCCAAGGACATCACGACTTGTTTTAGACTTAGTGAGTTTTATGGTCGTTTAGGCGAGTTGAAGACAAAGAGCGTCACTGTATTGCTTGACGCTTGTTTTAGTGGTGTCAAGCGTGGTAGCGGACAGGCACTTGTGGCAGCCCGCGGTGTAGCCATCAAGCCGAAGGAGGAGCTACTGAGCGGAAATGTTGTTGTCTTCGCTGCGGCATCAGATGATGAAACCGCTTTAGCTTATCAGAATAAGCGTCATGGCATGTTCACCTATTTCCTGTTGAAAAAGCTCAAAGAAACTAAAGGTAAAGTATCATTTGGCGAATTTTTCTCTACAATATCGTTAGATGTGAAGAAAAACTCTATGTTAGAGAACGACAAACTACAAACACCATCGGTAAATGTGTCGCCGAGGATGAGCGCAAAGTGGAAAGAACTGCAGTTTTAATTTGTAATAATGCAATTAGACTGTCAAGGGGTCAATATTTTTTATTCATTTATTAAATTCACTATTATGAGAAAATTATTTAGTTTATTGTGTGTTGCCATGTTTGCAATCACAGCATCGGCACAAATTACGTGGAATGTGAAAGGTGGTGCAGGTTTCGCTACATGTTATGGCGATGCTGAAGGTTTGAGCAGTCACTTTGTAGGAAAGATTGGTGTCGGAATAGAGAAGCCATTTGCTCCCAATTGGTCTGTGATGCCTTCTCTTGAAGTTGCGTGGAAAGGTGCTAAGTATGATTATATTGAAGATGATTATTATAAAACGAGTGAGACTTTGGATATGTTCTATATTCAGTTACCTATCGTAGCCGCTTATCGTTTTAACCTCAGTGATAGCTGGAATATGACGCTTAAAGCCGGTCCTTATTTTGCTTATGCCATTTCCGGCAAAATGAAAGGAGATTATTCGATGGGGGATTATTATGACAGTGATGATTTTGATGTGTTTGATGATGGCGATGCCAAAAGATTTGATCTTGGTCTTGACTTCGGAGTTGACTTTGAATATCATCGTTTCGTGCTCGGTGCTGAGTATGAATTAGGTTTGACAGAATTTTCTGAAGGACTCAAAAATGCTGCCGCTTATGTGACCATAGGTTACAAATTCTAAATTCATCCATTTACAGTAAAGACGGATTTGCTTTCTATTGAAGCAAGTCCGTCTTTGTCGTATTATTATAGTTCCGTTATAGAAACCATCATGCAATGTTGCTATCGAGGCTTTTACGACAAGAATTTTTCTTCTATCTCCTTTAGTATAGCGAACAGTTCATCTACCGTCTCTGCACGAAGCATCCGTATGCGCGTCTGTCTGAAGTCGGGAATGCCCTTGAACAGAGGCGATGCAGCCAAATGGCGGCGCACATGTATGATTCCTCCAAGCTCTCCTTTTGAGGAGCACTCCACGCTTCTGAGTATTTGGCGGCGGAGCACATCGAGTTTCCATGCTGTGGTCATGTCTTCGCAGTGTGAACCGTGGTCGAGATAGTGTCTTATTTCTTTGAATATCCACGGTCTGCCGAATGTGGCTCTTCCTACCATGATGGCATCGACACCGTATTTGCTGAAACACTCTTCTGCGCGTTCCGGGGAGTCTATGTCGCCATTCCCGATGATAGGTATCTTCATACGGGGATTCTGCTTTACCTTGCCAATAAGTTCCCAGTCGGCACTGCCGGTGTACATCTGGCTCCGGGTGCGTCCGTGGACGGTCAGTGCCTGTATGCCGCAGTCTTGAAGCTGTTCAGCAAGTGTCACGATAATCTTGGAATCATTGTCCCATCCCAGACGTGTCTTCACTGTGACCGGTATCTTTACCGCATCAACCACGGCGCGCGTTATCTCCAGCATAAGAGGTACGTTCTGCAACATACCTGCTCCCGCTCCTTTGCCTGCCACTTTCTTGACAGGACATCCGAAATTGATGTCAAGCACATCGGGACGGGCTTGTTCTGCGACTATCTGTGCGGCTTCCACCATTGAAGCCACATCACGACCGTATATCTGTATGGCTACAGGACGCTCTTCTTCACACACCATTATTTTCTGCAATGAACGGTTTACGTAGCGTATGAGCGCGTCTGAATTGACAAACTCGGAATATACCATCGATGCGCCGAACTCTTTGCACAGAAGTCTGAAGGCTTGGTCTGTGACATCTTCCATCGGTGCAAGAAAAACGGGTCTATCCCCAAAGTCTATATCGGAAATCTTCATTGTAATCAAATTAAGCTTTTAAGAACTGTGTCAATCGACATTTATTTTCTTTTTTGGACAAACAGCCGTGAATTTCTGTAGAGAACGGTCTGTACGATTCCGCGTGTCGCAAGATAACACAAAAAAGAAATCCACAACCCATGATTGGCAAGGGTGTGATATAATGTAAAGTAGGTGATGAAAAATACTACTGTGGCTGAAAACATGGATATAAGCATCTGCCGTGTCGCCGTAGTTCCTATAAATATTCCGTCCCAGATGAAGGCTGCCATTCCGCATATAGGAATAAGCAGTGCCCACGGAAGGTAAGCGGACGATGCGGATATTACAGACGGCTCATTCGTAAGGAGACCAAGAAATGAGGTTCCGCCAGCTGCATAAACAATGGTGAACATAGCTGCCATGATAGCTCCCCAAATGAAGAGATGACGTACAGACGACGAATACAAGGCGGAGTTGTTGGCACCGACGGCTTTTCCAACCAATGCTTCTCCTGCTACGGCAAATCCGTCCATCACGTATGAATATAATGTAAACAGTTGCATGAGCAAGGCATTTACCGCGAGTATGGTATCTCCCTGAGAAGCTCCGGCTGATGTGAAGAACAGCGTCACTGCCACCAGACATAGTGTACGTAGAAATATATCGCGGTTGAGATTGAAGAAGCGGCATAACGCACGACGTTCATTCCTGTCCTTGAAGTTGACGAGTCTTAAGGGTGCTCTCTTTTGCAAGCGTCCGTAATGTTTTATCCACAGGCCTACAGCCGTAAGCAGTCCGACATATTGAGCCACGAGAGTTCCCAATGCTACCCCTTCCACTTTCATCCCTGCCGCATAGACGAACAGGATGCTTGCCAATATATTTACAATGTTCTGTACAATTGCCACCACCATAGGGATGCGCGAATTTTGCATACCTATGAACCATCCGGTAAGCACATAGAGCGAAAGTACGGCGGGTGCTCCCCATATACATATATTAAAGTATGACATGGCGAGTTCGCTCACCTCTTCTGTCGGGCTGATAAGCAGAAGGGCTGTGTCGCGCAAAGGGATTTGCAGACATATTATGAATGCGGATACGGCAAGTGCAATGCTGACTGCGCGTATGAGCAGACGCACCGTTTCGGCAAGATTCCGGTTTCCGTATGCCTGTGAAACCATGCCGCTTGTGCCCATGCGGAGGAATGCGAACAGCCAGTACATTATATTAAAGAGCATCCCGCCTACAGCGATTGCACCTATATATGCCGCTGAACCGAGATGCCCTACTATCGTAACATCTATGAGACCAAGTAATGGTACTGTGATATTAGATACAATAGAAGGCAATGCTATTGCCAGTATCTGCTTGTCCCGTATATTCAGTCTTGTGTCCATTAATATAAGAGTTGAAAAACTTACATTCAAAAAACACAGAGATTGTACTTTCAGTCACAATGCCCTTACGTGGTTGTCCTATTACATGAATACAAAATTCTGTATTTTTCTCATTCCGACAGGTTTTATAATGCCTGAAGCATACGTTTCAATACGACTGTGGCAGAGATTTCGCGATTGGCTGCTTCGGGTATGACAAGGGAAGTCGGAGCTTCTATCACATCGTCGCTTACAATCATGTTGCGGCGGACAGGCAGACAGTGCATAAAGAAGGCATTGTTTGTCACAGCCATGTGCCGTGCATCCACTGTCCAGCTCATATCTTTTGACAACACCTTGCCGTAATCCTCAGGGCGGGTAACACCCGGACAGCTCCAATTCTTCGCATAGATGAAGTCCGCACCCTCAAAGGCTTTCATCTGGTCGTATTCTACACAGGCATTTCCGGCAAAAGCAGGATCCAGTTCATAGCCTTCCGGATGTGTGATGACAAAATCAACGTCGGCAGCATTCATCCACTGGGCGAATGAGTTTGGTACAGCCTGCGGAAGAGCTTTTGGATGAGGTGCCCACGTAAGAACCACTTTCGGACGTGAAGTACGCTTGTATTCCTCTATTGTTATCAAATCAGCAAAAGACTGCAACGGATGAACGGTGGCACTTTCCATGAAAAATACCGGACGTCCCGAATATTTTATGAACTGATTCAGTATCTTTTCCTCATAATCATCCTTACGGCTTTCGAAAGTGGCAAATGAACGAACTCCTATTATGTCACAATAGCTTCCCATAACCGGTATTGCTTCGAGCAGATGTTCGCTCTTGTCACCGTCCATGATGACTCCGCGTTCTGTTTCGAGCTTCCATGCTCCCTGATTGACATCAAGCACGATGACATTCATGCCTAAATTCATGGCTGCCTTTTGCGTGCTGAGGCGGGTACGGAGGCTGTTGTTGAAAAAAATAAGAAGAGCAGTTTTGTTCTTTCCTAACTCACTATATTTGAAACGGTTTTCTTTTATCTCAAAAGCTTCTGCAAGAGCTGTTTTCAAATCACCGATATCACTGACATGCTGAAAAACTTTCATACGGCACCTATTTATTATATTTATATTATGTATTTAGAAACAAAATAGGGATTTGGGCATGATGTGCCCAAACCCCGATAGTTATGAATATTTATTTCTTCTTCTTTCTTTTCTTCTTTGCAAACTCATTGTAGAACGGCTCATCTACAGTGTCACCGTCGAAGAACTGTGCCCATTCCGGATGTCCGCCGGAAGAACGACGAGAAGAACCTTCTGAAGAATCACGTCCTTTCTTCCTTACTTTTGCAAAAGGATCTTCAGACTTGCGTTTGCCGCCACGCTCGGAGGAACGACGTGAATGGCTTTCTTCGCTGCGCTCGGAACGTCCTCTGCCGCCTCTTCCGCGTCCGCCTTCCGAACCTTTGGAAGAAGAACCTTCAGACAGTTCCACATTCACTTTACGACCGTCAAACTCTGCATTCTTGAGTGAGCGCAAAACAACTTCTGCCTGTTTCTCCGGAACTTCAAAGAATGAGAATGTTTTCATCAGGTCTATACGACCGAAATCAACACGTGCACCGTTTGAATAGCGGTTCACAAGTCCCATCAGTTCACGCGGATGAAGATTATCTACTTTTCCGAGGTTGATGAACAAACGCTTGTATCCCGGCTCGGCATTGCGGCTACGTTCTCTGCGCTCACCGCGTTCCCTGCGTTCGCCGCGCTCACGACCTTTTCCGCCTTCCTGTGGAACTTCTATCTCTGGAGCATTCTTGTAGTAGTTGAGGAATGTATTGAACTCCATAGACACCATTCTCTTAATGATGTCTTCCTTCTCCATAAGTTCAAACTTACGGTATATTGACGGAAGGAACGGTGCTATTTCCTCTTCATTAATCTCAACCTTCTCAATGTCGTCGATAACTTTATACAACTGCTTCTCACAAATCTGATGTCCTGAAGGCAGTGTTCCTGCAACGAAATCTTTACCAATCTGCTTCTCTATGGCACGAACTTTAGACTTTTCGCGCACATGGATAATACAGATACTTGTTCCTGTCTTTCCTGCACGTCCTGTACGTCCGCTTCGGTGAGTATAGCTCTCTATATCGTCAGGCAAACCATAGTTGATAACATGAGTAAGGCTATCTACGTCCAGACCACGGGCAGCCACGTCAGTTGCCACAAGCAGCTGGATGCGGTGCTGGCGGAATTTCTGCATGGTAAGGTCTCGCTGAGCTTGAGAAAGTTCGCCGTGAAGCGAGTCGGCATTATATCCGTCCTGAATCAACTTGTCCGCAATCTCCTGAGTCTCCATACGTGTACGGCAGAAGATAATGGCATATATTTCCGGATAGAAATCTGCCACACGCTTGAGAGCCTTGTATTTGTCTTTAGCCTGTACGAGATAGTAGATATGGTTCACTTTCTCTGCACCTTCGTTGCGTGAACCTACAACTATTTCCTTGGCATTATTAAGATAGTTCTTGCTTATGCGCTCTATTTCTTTGCTCATGGTAGCAGAGAACAGCAGCGTATTCCTGTCTTTTGGTACTCCGGCAAGTATCTCGTCGATACTTTCTGAGAATCCCATGTTCAGCATTTCGTCCGCTTCATCGAGTACCACGTTCTGCACACGACTCAAATCCGCAACCCCACGGTTCATCAAATCCACAAGCCTTCCCGGGGTAGCCACAATCACTTGCACCCCTTTCTTCAACTGGCGAATCTGTGTCTCGATGCTTGCACCTCCATATACAGCCAGCACATACAGCCCGTCAATGTACTTGGAATACTCTTTCAAGTCATCTGTAATTTGCAGACACAGCTCGCGTGTAGGTGATATAATCACCGCCTGAGTCTCTTTGCTTTCTGTGTCAATCTTCTGCAATACAGGCAATCCGTATGCAGCAGTCTTTCCCGTACCGGTCTGTGCCAAAGCCACCACATCATTGTTGTTTCCCAAAAGATATGGTATAACCTCTTCCTGAACAGGCATAGGCTGTTCATACCCCATCTCCTTAATCGCTTTGAGAATTTCGTCACGAACTCCCAATTCTTCAAATGTCTTCAAAATTGTAACTTTTTAATGTATGTATTAAAAAAACTTATAGTTGAAGAGTGAATGGCTAATCCACACCAAATCTGTTTCTGTAGTTCTATAGAAATAAAAACTACAAATAGTCGGTTACAGTTTTTTTCGCATAGTTCACCCACTAACTCGTCTGTCTATAATCTAAAAATCTTTCTACCGTTCAGTAATTATTTTGCAAAGATAGTGATTAATAATCGTTTACCCACCTTAAAAGCACAAAATAATTTCAACGAGAGGCAAAATAAATCTTTTTACCTTCTCTAACAATCAGAAAACTTTCCGAAAAGACTTATTGTTGGTTTTCTTCCACAAGAAATCTGTTTCCGTCTTGTTTCTTCCAGAAAATTACGAGCAGCCATACAGACAAAGCGGCGCAGACAGCCATTACGGTATAAGCAACCGTCGTACCGCCCAGTATATTTTCCCATTTGATATCCTTCAGTTCTTTGCCGTATCTGTTCATCAGATATACGGACATGCTGTTGTTGATTATATGACAGATAGAAGAACCCACAAGACTGCCTGTCTTATAATAAATTATGGCAAGTATCACACCCACTATAAAGGCGAAAGGTATCTGGGCGGGATTCGCATGTATAATGCCAAAAACAAGTGCAGAGAAAACAATTACTAACCAAGGATGTATTCCTTTGCGCAACATTGGTGACATGATTGCCCCGCGAAACAAAATTTCTTCCATCACCGGCCCTACCAGACTGATTGCCAATATGCCATAGATGTTTGAAGACATGCCTATGAATTGTTCCTCGAGAATATTCTTCAGGTTGAGTTGTTCGTTGGCAAGGTCTGTGGCGAACATTCCCAGTATGGCCGCTGTTATGGACAAAACCAACATCTGTGGCGAGCATCCTATGGATGAGAAAGACAGTCTCAGTCCGAATTTTTTGACGGTCATTAATATAAAAGCCGTTATCACGGAAGAAATGATTAAAACAGCGGACATTGCTCCGACAGACATTGGAGAGCCTGTGATTTTGGCAATTACTGCTACTACGGAAAGAACGATGGACTGCACAACAATGTATATGACTAATGCCAGTGCAGGAAGAGACAATGATTTGAAAAACTTTTTCATATATTATTTATGTTTTGATTGAAAATCTGTTTTTATTGTTTATGTGATTGCTTGCTGTGTTTTTAAGTGGGTGTCTTCAACAGACTCCTCATGCGTTAAATAGGTGCATTAGCGGATGTATTCGACAGACTCCTCCGTCGCTACGCGCCTATTTAACGCATGAGAGTCTGTCAAGTACATCCACTTAAAACAGTAGAGAGAAATCTGTCGAACACATCCGCCTGCAACATTGAGTGTCCCTGCCATTCCGGCAATTAAATCAGGCACACATGCTCCGCCTCTACTTCTTCCTTGAGGAATATCGAGGCGCACTCGTGAAACTTATGTGTCGATTCCGAAGTGAAATACCGACAAGTTCCGCCTCGTGTGATACGGCGGTTCATTTCCTCGTGCCGTTTCAGATAATCTTCAAGACTTCTTGCAATATACTCTCCTTGCGGTACTATCGTAATTCCTTCCGGACAATATTTCGTGATTTTCGGCATAAGCAGAGGATAATGAGTGCAGCCAAGTATGATGGTGTCTATAAGAGCATCCTTTTCCAGCAGTTTCTTGATGCTGTCGCGCACGAAATAGTCCGCACCGGGCTTGTCCGCCTCTCCGTTTTCCACGAGCGGAACCCACATCGGACATGCCTGACCTACAACGACACTGCCCGGATAAAGTTTTTGTATCTCAAGCGTATATGATTCTGAACGTATGGTTCCTTCTGTGGCAAGCACACCGATATGACGTGTACGGGTCAGTTTGCCGACTGTTTCGGCTGTAGGCCGTATGACTCCGAGCACACGGCGGTCTGGCGCATTGTCGGGCAGATATTGTTGCTGTATGCTTCTGAGTGCCTTGGCGGAGGCGGTGTTACATCCGAGAATGACCAACGGACATCCGAAACTAAACAGCTTCTTTACTGCCTGTAGAGTGAACTCAAAGACAATATCAAAAGAACGTGTGCCGTATGGGGTACGTGCATTGTCGCCAAGATAGATATAGTCGTACTGCGGCATAAGTGTGCGTATGCCGTCAAGGATGGTGAGTCCTCCGTATCCGGAGTCAAACACTCCTATCGGACCACTGAGGAGTTGGGAGTCGGACATTCTGGGTTTGTTATTAAAGATTATTCTAATTATTTCTTTGTAATTATGTGGGTGTTATGTTTGAGTGGATGTATTCAACAGACTCCTCCGTTTGTTTTTGCAGTTGTCCTCGACAGACTCCTCATAACTACAATTAAAAAAATGGCAAGATTCATGCGTTTATATTTTCTGAATCCTGCCACTTCCACTTTCTCTCTTATTCTATGTTTGAAATAACAAACTCCATTATGTCGTCCCCTCTGTTCACATTCACGAAAGGATAAGCGTTTGAGTCTGTATTCAATATGTAGTCATAGTTGCGTTCCGTACCAATCTTTTGCAGAATTGCATTCAGCTTATCTACAATAGGCTGCATAAGTTCGTTCTCTGCTTTAGTCAGCAGTCGCTGCGATTCGTTCTTGAACTGTATGCTCTGTTCCATGAGCACTTGCAGCTCTTTCTGACGTTTGAGGAGAATATTTTCAGGGAAAGACTTCTGACCATCTACAAATTCGTTGAACTTCTTTGTGAACTCCTGTTCCGCACGTTCCAGTTCCTTGTCATAGTCAGCCTTCAAAGCCTCAATGCTTTTCTGCGCCTCCTCATAGCCCGGCATTGCCTTCAAAGCCTCGCTGTAGCTCAAATAACCGAAATGCTGCTCTTTTACTGTTGTCACAGGATTGTCTGAAAGGACTTCTGGTGACGGTTCACTCTCCGTCTGCGCAACACACATTGTCGTTGCAAAGACTGTAGTCAGGATTAAAAATATTTTCTTCATTTTATGCCTTTTTTATTTCATACTGCAAACTTACGAAAAAAGTATGATATACAGATTATTTTGTTCTCAAAACTCAGATACAGTTTTCAATTTGTTTGTTGTGTGAGGGATTTGTTGTTTAAGTGGATGTCTTCGACAGACTCCTCCGTCGCTACCGCACCACCTCCCCTAACAGCTACTCTTTGTACACATCTCGTTCCTTCATTGTGCTCCAATAATCGAATAGGA
>X363_Desmarests_Spiny_Pocket_Mouse__coassemble_1110_pt1 | contig 11295 bp, 10 predicted proteins | sample X363_Desmarests_Spiny_Pocket_Mouse__metabat2_low_PE_006 | metagenome-assembled genome bin X363_Desmarests_Spiny_Pocket_Mouse
TCATTTTAGAGCGGTTCTTTTACATTTATTTATTTTCAGCGAAGAGTTTTTGAAAAAACACTACTAAGTTTTCAAATTTTCAGCGCACTGTCGTTACATTTTCAGCGCACTGCAATTTTATTTGCAGCGCAGTAGAAATTCTCTCACTGTGCGCTGAAAATTTCACGACAGTGCGCTGAAAAAATAAAAGCAGTGGAGAGCGGAGAAAAAGACAATTTACTTCGACTGAAATGTTAAGAAGTGTATAATTGACGGTTTTGAAAGTGTGTCTGAACAAAAACTGAAAAGTGGATGGATTTTGGAGGTGATTCGGGAGCAAGAACGATGAATTTAGCCATAATACATTAATAATCAGAAGATTATCAAAATATTCAAAATACTCGAAAAATTGCGTCCGGCGCGTTTTTTTGAGCATTTTTGCAAATTTTGTATTTACCTGATTATTAATACATTATACTCATGCTAATTTTTTTGCCTCTTCGCCATCGCCCAGAAACCACTCCAAGTGTTAAATTTTCATTTGGGGCGAAAATATCATTTTGTCATTTTAAGTAAGAGCAAAAAGAAGCCCACTCGACTGCCACGAATGAACTTACACTATCTTCGTAGCAGCCGGGTGGGCATACTCTTGATTGATTCCTATTGTTTATCAACCTCTATACTACAGACTTTTCGGCTTATAGATGGCATTCCACCAAGTAGAATCCCCCTTTAACCATTTGGCAAACCACGCATTAATCGTGTTCTGCCACCAGATGCGCTTGTTGTAATCATTGATGTGATGGTCTTGTCCATCCACCACCACGAGAGCCGTCTCTCGTCCGAGCAGTTTCAATGCTGTGTACATCTGAATACTCTCGCCCACAGGCACATTGACATCGGCAGACCCGTGCAGGAAGAGCAGAGGAGTATGTATCTTGTCAGCATTGAACAGCGGACTTTGGTCAACGTACAGTTTCTTGTCCGTCCACGGATAACTGCCCGCCATAGACACTTCGCTGTAACTGTATCCCCAGTAGCCCTCGCCCCAGTAGCTTGTATGGTCGCTGATTCCTGCATGAGAAATCGCCGCTGCAAACATGTCGGTACGTGTCTGGAGATACTGTGTCATAAATCCTCCGTAGCTTGCTCCGATACAGCCTATCTTCTTGTCATCGACAAAGGCATGTTCCTTGCAGAACTGTGCTGTAGCCCCGATGATATCCTCAGCCACACCTTCGCCCGCCGTGTTCACATGACGTGCAGAGAACTCCTGTCCGAATCCGGTGGCTCCGCTCGGATTAATGACCAGCACCACATAGCCGAGGGCTGCGTATGCGTGGTGAGGATAGCGACTTTCAAAATAACGACTCGTCGGACTGCATCCGCCGTAATAATTCACAATCATCGGCAGCTTGTCGGTCTCTGTCGCACCGGACGGCATATAATAGCGGCAGCATATCGAATCGCCCTTATCATTGATATAAGTCCACGGACGACACTCGCCCAGTTCTATGTCTTTCAGAATTTCCTTGCTCAAATCATCCACAAGCGTTGTCTTCATGTTCTTCGTGTTCAGGGCATAAATGCGGTCTGAGTTAGACGCACTCTGTCCATAGAAAGTAAGCAGCGGAGCTGTATCTGCCACATCGAATCCACTGACAATCTCTTCCGGCACATTAATTTTTCTTATTTTGCCTTTTACAGGATCGGCACAGAACAGGTTGATGCAGTCCTTATCTTCCGCATTGAAATAAATCATGTTGTCAGCCTTGTTCCATCGGATGGTCTGCACACTTGGATTGAAATATTTCGTAAGTGGCAGTATCTCCCGCGACGCAATATCCATGACATACATCTGGTTGTCTATCATGCTCGGAATCTGTCCTTCCTTCACATTCTTTCCTATACCCCCGAATGCTTCCGGTGAACCGCACAGCACCACCTGCTTGCCATCGGGAGAAAAGGCGGCGGCAGACATAAATCCGTCTTTCGACACCAGTGTGTCGGCACGGAGAGTCTGCAAATCCACTCTATACAAAGAGAGCACAGTAGTAGGACGTTCCGTCAGACGACTTTCCGACTTCATGACAAGCATATACTTCCCGTCTGCTGAAATGTCGGAAAGGAAGACATTATGATAACCATACGTGAGTTGGCTCATCAAACCTGTCTTCAAGTCATAGCGTACCAGCTTGTTTCTGTCGCGCCATCCGCGTTGTCTGTCTTCCGGTTCAAGCACCTCATATATTTCTTTCTTCTCCTTCGGTCCTTCATCTTCCATTGAGAATATCACAAAATCCTCTGTCGGAGCAAAGCGGAAACGTCCGGAAGGAAAGTTCTCTGCAAGAACAGTCTCCTCTCGTGTACGCGGATCGACCGCTACAAGCCTGCTGCCTCCATTGAGATCAGTCTGCCGGTAATAATACTTGTTCGTATGGGGCATCCAAGCCAGAACGTCTTTGCGCTCATCGACAATGCGTCCTGTGGCCGACTCCTTCACCACGTAGGCATATTCGTATTTGCCGCCGTTGCGCAGAGTATAATAGGTAAGCAAAAGATATTTACCGTCGGGAGAAGGAGTCACTCCTGCACAATGCTTGCCTTTCATCACATCGTCCAGCGTATAAAGCCGCTTTTTCTTATCGGCAAAGACAGACAGATTTCCGCTCTTTTCCGTTTCGACACTCAGTGTAAGAGAATCGTTAGTTCCGGCTTCACTCAGATATTTGACTACCACCTCATGTACAGCCGGTTCGAGAACCACATCGCCCCCGCTCTGCTTGATTCCATCGACATACAGTCTGTATTTCCTGACACCATCCACATGTATGGTAGCCGTGGTATAGGCTTCGTTCTTTATAGAGAACCCAAGCAGATGAATGGCATAGCCTTCATCGCATCCGGGCAGGGCTTTACTCTCTGTCAGCTGTCCGTGCTCCACGAGCGACAACGAAATGCGGCTGTCAAGCAATGTCGCAGAATCGAACTCTCCGGAATTGACATCCACACTGTCAACCATCAGAGGCGACTGCACTACGTATGGTCCGGCATACCGATATTTCACGACATCAATCGTATCGGCATGGGCAATGGCAGCCATTCCTAATGAAACTGCCCAAATAAAAAATTTTCTCATCATGTTATTTTGTTTTTATCATATTTACTGCTAAAATGAAGACAATAAGTTGCAAATCTTCTATGCAATGGTCTCAAAACGCTGCAATATTCGTCAAAAAAATTGAAGTATGCAAATTTCGTCCGGATTCTATTCGTCCGGATTCTTTCTCTGCACTGAGAGAATAATAGTATATTTGCCACATAAACTACCAAAAAAGCCAAATATGAACATCTTCATTTTCGACCGTACCTTCGACGGACTTCTGACTGCGGTGTTCGATGCTTTCGCACGACACGAATTTCCGGAAGAGCTTGCCGTTGAGAATGAACCTCTTCCCTTATTCTGCGAGACGGTGCATACGGTCATCACGGACGAGAAGAAAGCAGAACGGGTATGGAAAGCCATAGAGAAGAAATTGTCAAAACAGGCAGCCAGTAGCCTGACTATCTGCTGGCTGTCGGAGAAAAGGAATATGTATATGCCTCTGTTCCGGTATGTATGCAAAGCCGTAAAGTCGGCACAGAGCATAGAGACCTGTTTCACCGATGCGGACGTGCTTGCCGTGAGCAAGATGTCAAGAAAAGTCTGGTATGAGCGTCTGCGCATGATGCAGTTCCTGCGTTTCCAGAAGACAAAAGACGGAACGTATCTCGGTGTCATTCTGCCGGACTATGATGTGCTTCCGCTGGTGATTCCTCATTTTCATGACAGGTTCGCCGATCAGCCTTGGCTCATTTATGATGCCCGCAGACTGTACGGATATTATTTTGACGGTACTCCTAAAAGCCGTCCCATACGCGTTGAATTTGCTGAAGATGAGGTTCTTCCTTTCGACCTCAGCAACGGGAAATTGCATGAAGACTTGCTTGCCGACAACGACAAACTGTTTCAGGAACTGTGGAGAACTTATTTCAAAGCCATCTGCATAAAGGAACGTCTTAACCCCAAGAAGCACAGGAAGGACATGCCTGTGCGGTACTGGAAATACATGACGGAGAAACAATGTTGAGAGTACATAAGGATTATATAAGGAGTTTCTCCACAAAAATCATCGGCAGCATGAACAAGTTTCATCTATTTTTTCATATATTCGCAAAAAATACAGGAAAAATATGACAAACATTCACGAATTTGACGACATACGTCCTTATACAAAGGAAGAACTTCCGGAAGTTTACGAAAAATTACTTGCTGACCCGGGGTTCAAAGAAGCCTTATCCTTTGTTTACAAAGGAATTCCGTTTGAAACAATAGCACAGACCATACGTAGCTGCCCGACTGCACTCGAACTCCAGAAGCGGTGTGTATATCCGGCACTGAAGAAACTGATTGCGGAAGCAAGTACCGGCATGGAAGCGGACTTCTCCTCTATCGGGTGTGAGCACGGCAAGTCTTATACGTTTATATCTAACCATCGCGACATCGTACTTGACTCCGCCTTTCTGTGTTGTGCGCTCATCGATAATAACATGAACACAGTGGAGATTGCCATTGGCGACAACCTGCTTATCCATCCGTGGATAAAGGATTTTGTCAGAACAAATAAATCGTTCATCGTACAGCGTGCGCTGACCATGAGACAGATGCTGACAGCTTCTGCAAAAATGTCGAGATACATACATTATGCTGTCAATGAGAAAAACGAAAACATCTGGATTGCACAACGGGAAGGGCGCGCAAAGGATTCTGATGACCGCACGCAGGAGAGTGTACTTAAAATGCTGGCTATGGGAGGCGAAGGAACTGTCATAAACAGACTGAAAGACCTGAATATCGTACCGTTGTCCATTTCATACGAATATGACCCATGCGACTATCTGAAAGCTATGGAGTTCCAGAACAAGCGGGACATCCCGGGATTCAAGAAAAGCAAACAAGACGACCTTGACAACATGCAGACCGGAATATTCGGGTACAAGGGACATATACACTACCATGCGGCTCCATGTATAAACGAATGGCTTGACACCATCGACCCGGATACACCAAAGACAGAGATTTTCGCCATTGTGGCAGAACATATCGACCATGAAATCCACTCTAACTATATGTTGTATGCCGGCAACTATGTAGCTGCAGACAATTTCATAGAGTGTTATCCATCTGACGAGAAAGCCTGTCATTTCCAAGGGCAACGTCCATTCGCCTCACACTACACGGAAGAGGAGCGTATGCGATTCAATGCTTATATCGAGAAGAAAATGGAAATGATAAGTCTGCTTAACAAAGACGAAGAATACCTGCGCCGACAAATGTGGTTGATGTATGCAAATCCTGTTTTCAATCATGAAGCTGCCACAAGCAAGTAAAAGCGGACTGCTGCATTGTGCTCTTGCTATCATCGGATGCGTCTTCGCCGGATGTTTTCTCACCGGATGTTCGGAAGACACATCCTATCCTTCTGTCACCACAAGCTTCGTTGATGCCATCACTGACAGCAAAGGAATGGTTGCAAGCATACGCACTGACAACGGAAATGTCTATGAACCGGATTTGCGGACACAGACGAACAGCGCCGACTCCGTAATCCGCTGCCTCTGCACTTATGAGACCATGCAGCAAGACATGCCCGGCAACAGCACTACAGCTGTACATCCGGCAATCCATGTTTACAGTCTGAAGCATGTGTTCTCCGAGAAACCGCAGAAACGCTCCGCATTCAGTATATATCCTCAAGACCCGGTGAAGGTAACAAGCGTATGGAAGGGAGGCGGCTACATAAATATGCACTTGGGAATACTCACCACCAATGTGGCCGCTCACTCATTTGCTTTCTGCGAAGACAGTATCATTACGAGCCGCACAGGTAAAACATCGGTCTATCTGAGCCTACTCCACCTTCGTCCCGAGCAAGATCCGGAGTCATACACTGAGAAGGCTTATATAAGTATGCCGATACACAAATACTTGGATATGGACACGATTGTTTTTCATATCAATAGTTATGAGAGCAGGAAAGAGTTTGTGTATTCCAAATAACAAACATAGCGTTCCTCAAACAACAGACATAACTTTCCTCAAATAACCGAGCATAAAAAAACGGACGGACTGCCAAGTCACTTGCTTGCCAGTCCGTCCGGTTCTTATTTTAATATAAGGATTTTTTATTTCACACAGAAAGTATTAAAGGAGTGTGGTTTCAATTCCGCATTCAGATAACGTTTGCCCAGCTTGAGCGTAATCTTACGAGCAGCATCGTTCAAGTTTCCGGCTATAACCACCAACTTATCCTGCGGTGACTTGACAACAAGCACAGGAGTGTTTTCTTTGCCAGCCGGAACATAGCCTATCACCTTAGAACCTTTGACTACAAAATGGCAATAGTGCTTGGCTGCATAATATTCCGGAGTGAAAGTAGCGGTACGAGATTTTGAATCGACTCTGATGAGTGCGTTCTGTCGCCATCCCCACGGACTCTCACCGTTATCACACAATATCATATTCCAGAAATTATATTCATTGCAACCATTGCCCAAATAGTGGTTGATGAGTTCGAATGTGTGCTCTGCACCCTTCCAATCGAAAGAACCCCATCCGCACTCACTCTCACTGCACATATAGCTATAGTCAGGATGCTCCTTACGGATGCGCGGCAGAATCTGACGTCCTTCCCACTGGAATCCTACACCCTTGATGTTTGCAGGCATTCGCGAATCGGAAAGAATCTGCGACACATGGTCATATCTGTTCGTATTGAAGGTTCCCATATAGAGTTCCACTTCGGGATGTTTTTCTTTCAGGGTCGGAGCAAGATATTCCATATTGAAACGGATTGTCCCTTCGGCTGTCCATGCACAGCCCGGATACGGAGTATAGCTGTATGCCTCGTTCTGATACATCACTCTGGTGACAGGTATGCCTTGTTCTTTATAGGCATCTATGAATTTGCAGAAATAGTTTGCATAAGCCTGCAGATAACGCGGATCCTGAATAAAGAAGTCATTCACTGTCAGACGACGCGGGAACAGGTTCTTGTCGGGATTGACCATTTCATTCTCTGAGCGGTCGCCATCTTCATAAAGAAGGAAGTCACATCTTGGATCAAGGTCATTGAACTTGCTGCTCTGAACGGCATAGTGCTTGTTTATCTTCATCCATGAAGGAGGGCACCACGGAGAAATCCAGAATGTAAGGTCCGGATTATATTTTTGTGCGGCACGTATAAACGGAATAATCGCTTTCTTGTCGCGGTCGATATTGAAATACTTCAGGTGGAAATCACCCTCCACCTCATCGCAACTGTACCATGAGCGTGCATAGTCATTGGCATTCATGGAAACACGTCCAAGCGTAATGTTGAGGTCTCCGGCTGGTGAGAACACTTTGTTGAGGATGTCATCCTGTTCGTCGCGAGTCAGTTCGCAGAGAGCATCCCAGTCAAGTTCATTGAATGTAACACCCCATGCCTTGAAGGTAGTACCTTCTTCACTGCCGTTCAACTCCCAAAGAGGAGACTGCTGTGCAGCCGACTGAAGAGAAACCTTTGTGCTCTGCCATGTGTTGCCTTCAGTACTGCTTACCCAAGTGCATGACTGCGCTGACACCGTTGCTGGCAAAAGAGCCGCTACAAATGCAGCGGAAAACATTTTGGCTAAATCATCAAATCTTTTCATAATATATGCAATTTTAGTAATTGGTTCTCAATGTAAATTCTTGAAGGTCTTCCATAATTTCTCGGATGTCCTCCATAACTTCTTGAATACCCTCTGCACACAGAATCATAAAGAATCTGTACCAACAGGCAAACCGCCCGCGCAGCAGGGGCATTCAAGAAGAGGCTCTAAAAAGGTTAAGTGGTTGTTTTATTTTAGAGTTGTACGTCTTAATCGTGTCTTTTCCACCGCAACAGCTATATGCGGCTGATTTCATTGCAAAAATAGGCAAATGCCTAATTATCAGTAGGCGCGCATGTAACAAGTATGTATATAAATGTATCATCACACGAAAAAGTTACATCTGTTCCAACCCCAAAGCACCCAAATGAAGCCGAGGCAGCTTATCACAGGAAAAACACAACTGACATCTGACAACAGAGAAAAGAAAAAAAAACAAAGTGCAGTCCAAAAGTTCTGTTCCGGACTTTTGGACTGCACTCTTTTCTATACGGCTCTCTCCGTAGCCGCTTTTCATTTCCGGCATATCTCAGCCGCAAGAAAGTTTATTCCGCCTCACATGCCACGAGTTGCTGCGGAACACTTTCCGTTTCTTCAATCTCCACAGCCTGATTGATGCGGCTCTCGCGAAGAGCCAGCAGTTTTTTCACAAGATGTGTGTCCCTACGAATAAGCATGACAGCCTCTCGTGCCGCATTCTGATGGCTCTCTTTCTTTGAGAAACCTTCGCCCTTGCCACACACAATATCTTCCACCTTCGCTTCTGAACAGAATATGGGCGCACTGCTATTTGCCTCATATCTCTCCGATGTTATCTCGAAGTCGAAAGTAAGTTGATATTTCTGACACCACTCAATGAACTTGCTCTTAAAATTCTCCTCTCGCTTGGCTACATTCTCTATATTTATATAGCGTTGGAAGATACGTTCCTCCATGAACTTCATGCAATAGCCGTATCCACGGTCAAGATATATCGCACCGAAAAAGGCTTCAAAAGCATTACCGTTGATATGGTTATGAAATCCCGGAGCCACACTCTCACTGCACAAGACCAACTTGTCAAGCCCAATCTGCACGGCAAGCTGATTGAGTGTCTCTCGCTTTACCAGTTTACTGCGCAAGGTGGTCAGATAGCCCTCCTGCTTGTTGCTGTAATGACGGTAAAGTATATCAGCTACCACAGCACCCAAAACTGCATCACCAAGATATTCCAGACGCTCGTTGTTTACACGATGTCCGCCCACTGATGAAGCAGACTTGTGTCTCAATGCCTGCTGATATATCCGTATGTTATGAGGATAGAATCCAAGAATTTGGTAAAGTCGCAAAAAAGGCTCCTTTTCTTTACGGAAAAAGAGCCTAATTCTATCTATAATTCTTTGAAACACAGAGTAAATAAATTTAATGTCCAATCCTATGGCACAGAAGCCACGACGCATACATAGAATAATCCGCCTTTGCCGGACGACAGTCAGACCAAAGGATTCCGCCGCACCTCTAAGCCGAAAGAATCAAACTCTTATTTGTATTTCTTGAAAATCACACAAGCATTGTGACCGCCAAAACCGAATGTATTGCTGAGAGCAGCACGAACTTCACGCTCCTGAGCCTTGTTGAAGGTATAATTGAGGCTGTAGTCTATCTCCTCATCCTTGTCTTCAGGGTCGTGGTTGATTGTAGGCGGAACAATATTGTTCTGTACGGAAAGCACACTGATCATAGCCTCTACAGCTCCGGCAGCACCGAGAAGGTGTCCTGTCATGGACTTTGTAGAACTGATGTTCAGCTTGTACGCACTTTCTCCAAATACATCTTTGATAGCCTTTGCCTCTGAAATATCTCCTACGTGAGTAGAAGTACCGTGTACATTGATGTAGTCAATGTCTTCCGGCTTCATTTCTGCATCAGCAAGAGCACGCTCCATCACAAGCTTTGCACCAAGCCCTTCCGGATGTGAAGCTGTAATGTGATAAGCATCGGCAGACATACCGGCACCAGCCATCTCTGCATAAATCTTAGCACCACGGGCCTTTGCATGCTCAAGTTCCTCAAGAATAAGGATACCTGCACCTTCGCCCATCACGAATCCGTCACGGCTCGCACTGAAAGGACGGCTTGCTGTCTCCGGAGAGTCGTTGCGAGTAGATAATGCCTTCATGGCATTGAAACCGCCGACACCCGCAGGCCAGATTGCAGCCTCAGCGCCGCCAGTCACAATCGCACTCGCCTTTCCAAGACGAATGAGGTTGAAAGCATCGGCAAGAGCATTGGAAGAAGAAGCACATGCAGAAGTGGTTGTGTAGTTTGGTCCGTGGAAACCATATTCAATAGAGATATGTCCGGCAGCGATGTCGGCTATCATCTTTGGAATAAAGAAAGGATTATACTTAGGGCCGAGCTGCGGACCGTTGACAGCATAATTTCCTGCTTCCTCCTCGAAAGTATGGATACCACCGATGCCAACACCAAGCACAACTCCGATGTTTTCCTTGTCCACTGTCTCCATGTCCATCGCTGAATCAGCGATAGCCATCTTGGCAGCAGCAATTGCATACTGAGTGTAAAGGTCCATCTTGCGCATTTCCTTGCGGTCAATATAATCCGCAGCCTTGAACCCTTTTACTTCACATGCAAATTGTGTCTTAAACTGTGAAGCATCGAAATGAGTAATAGGAGCGGCACCACTCACACCCTTCTTGAGATTTTCCCAAGACTCCTCGGCTGTAAGACCAAGCGGAGTAATAGCACCAATACCTGTTACAACTACTCTTTTTAATTCCATAAATCTTTAATTAGTTGGAAGTTGAAAGTTTAAAGTTTAATGCCGAATCAGCCCGACAGCATAAATCCTTTGGTTACCTGAACATGTATCGGAAAAAACGCTTTCCGACCTTAAACTTTAAACTTTTAATAAGGAGAATTTATGCGTTAGCCTCAATATAAGCAATCGCATCACCTACTGTGCTGATTTTCTCAGCCTGATCGTCAGGAATGTTGATACCGAATGCTTTTTCAAATTCCATGATAAGCTCTACTGTATCGAGAGAGTCAGCGCCAAGGTCATTTGTGAAGCTTGCTTCTGGCTTTACTTCTGCTTCGTCAACACCGAGTTTATCAACGATAATAGATTTTACTCTTGATTCAATTTCAGACATAATTTTAATTTTTTAATGTTGTTAATGAATTGTTTTATAAGAAATTCTGCGCAAAGGTAACAAAATAATCCATATATGCGCATAAAATAAGATACAAATTGCCCAAGTTCTGCACAAAGCATATTTTTATGTGCACTTTTTTAAGATTTTTTCAGATAAAAGGTTCATAATGCTTACTCGATGTTACAAAAAGTCATAAATAAAAAGTCTAATCAACAAGAAACAGTTTCTAAAGTTCATCAGATTTTTTTATACAGACATATATATAATAATGTATAAGAGGTGTCAGAGTCTGCAAAGTATAACCCAAAATCAGAAATGGCAGGATGCTCAGAAAAGCAGCCCAAAACATGACAAAAATCAATTTTCCATTTTTGACAAAATGATATTTTCGCCCAAAATGAAAATTTAACACTTGAACCGATTT
>X363_Desmarests_Spiny_Pocket_Mouse__coassemble_1116_pt1 | contig 11213 bp, 8 predicted proteins | sample X363_Desmarests_Spiny_Pocket_Mouse__metabat2_low_PE_006 | metagenome-assembled genome bin X363_Desmarests_Spiny_Pocket_Mouse
TTCCTTGTTATTTTCCTTAAAAAAATTCACAATTTACAAAAGTAGAAACAACTTCGTTAAATCTTCACTTTCCTTAAACCCACAAATAAAACCCAATCCACTTTTCTACTGTATTAACTACAAATAACTGATAGTCAGTTGTTTCTAAATTCTGCTGTATGCACAAGCTTGACATCCATTGAAATTCCTAATAGCATCGTTATTATAGATGACTATGCATTCTGCTGTATGTAGCTGGCTTACATCTGTTTATATATATAATACGGAGAATGTTCTGCTTGCAGCAGATGGGACATGTCCGTTTGGAAAGATGGAATATGGCAGTGTACTCTATGTTCCTGAAAGTATGAAGTCTGTTTATGAGGGTACAAGCTATGTCGGTGTGTTCTCTCAGATAGTCGGAATGGATGCTGAGACTGTGGGTTTGAGCAATATAGGAGCAGATAATGCACAGCCTGTGGACTATTATGATATGGATGGACGCAAGTATGACGTTCCGCAGCGGGGAGTCAATGTGGTTCGCTATTCTGACGGCACAGTGCGCAAGGTGATGGTAAAATAAACATGACAACCGAAAAAAGGTGGATGAACAGCTGTACAAGCAATCTGTTCATCCACCTTTTTATAATAAGATATTTATCAGTTACCGACAATAATCACACCGCCGTCAGGCTGCATGGTGACAGTCACCGCTTCCGGCTTCTTCACTTTCATTTCCGATTTCATCGGCTCACGGTCTTTCTTGTTATCACTATATACTGTGACATTTCCGCCCTTAGTCAGCATTGGAAGATTAAGACGAAGGGTGAGAGGAGACTTCAAAGCATTTACTCCGGCAATGTACCACTGTGAACCGCAACGGCGGGCAAGCACCACATATTTCCCGGGATAACCATCGATGAAGACTGTCTCGTCCCATGTGGTTGGCACAGTCTTGAGAAAATCCATTGACACCGCAGGAGCACCGTTCTCCTCCACCGGATTAAGGTTTTCCGGAGTAAGGGCGAAGTTCTGGATTGGGTTCTGGAATAGAATACAAGTGGCAAGCTCGCCCACATCGGTCGTTTTGCGTGTTTTTCCGCCCTTGTTGCCCTTTGCAAGATGGCGGTTCATGAAGCATCCGCCAAATTCCATACATCCAACAGCGTTACGGATGAACGGATGAAGAGTAGCATTGAAAGCGGCATTATCGCAGAACTTCTGTTCAAACACCATATTTTCTGATGCAAGCACAGCTTCGCTTCCCACATAGTTGGGATACATGCGCTCCCAACCTCTTGGCAGTGTGCATCCGTGGAATATGACCATCAGTCCGTTGTCGTCCGCATCGCTGAGGATGGCTTCATAAAGGCGCATGGTCTCCTGTTTGTCTCCACCGAAGAAATCGACTTTGATACCTTTCACTCCTATCTGCTTCATCCAGCGCATCTGCTGTTTACGGATAATCGGATTGTCCATACAGTTGATAGGCCCTTGTACAATATCATTCCAGTAACCGCTTGAACTGTACCACAAGAATACATCCACGTTCTTTGAATGGGCATACTTGACAAGCTCTTCCATACGTTTGCGCCCGATATTCGTGTCCCACCAGTTGTCGATAAGTACATACTCATATCCCATCGCATTCGCAAGGTCAACGAATTTAACCTGATCATCGTAGTTTATGCTGTTGTCCTGCCATACAATCCAGCTCCATGTGCCGCGTCCGTACTTGTAGTTATGCTCTGTTTCGTAAAGCGGAGACACATTGTCCCATGGTGCAGTGGTCTCGACAATCGGTTTGAGTGTGGCTCCGACTGTGATTGTTCGCCACGGTGTTGCTCCCGGAAGGGAAAAAGCCGGTGCCACAGTGCCGTTGCCGTTGTTCTCTTCCGCCATAGGGAAAGCAATTGTGTATCGTCCGTCTCCTGTCATGTCGCTGAGATGAGAACCGCAATAACGGCTATCTACTCCTGTTTCGCTGACAAGTACCCAAGCTTCATCACCGACATGGTAAAGACATGGGAATGTATAGCCGTGGCCATACTGCGACTTGTCTGTCATCGGTGCTTCCGCCTTGTACTCTTCTTCATAGCTTGGTTTGGTACGCTTCCATCCAATCATAGCATCACTCTGCGGACAGATGAATGTGGTAGTATGCGAAGGAAAATCAAATGAAGTGGCTTCACTCTCAATTCTTATACTGCCTGTATCCCCTTGTTTTGGAATTTCATAGCGAAAAGCGATGTCGTTGTCTGATACACGGAAGACGACAGACATCTCTTTGCCTTCGGCATTCTTCATCTTTATTTGCAGTTCGTTGGCGACATAATGTACGTCTGCAACCTTGGAGCGGTTGAGTGTATAACGATTGTCAATCTTTTTCTCCGACTTTTCTTTAAACGTCATGGATTTGGAGAAATCTCCGATATTGGATGTGAATCCGAGAGGAGAAGGGTCGAGAACTGTCTTTCCGTCGTATGTCACCGAATATGAAGGAACCCCTCCTTCAATGTCAAAACTTAGTTTCAGACGTGCGTCCGGACCGTTGATTTCAGCTTTTTGTGCAAAGACAGATGCCGTTGCTGCAAAAAATGCAAAAAGAAATGTTTGTTTGTTCATATAATATTAATTTATGGATTTTGGGTATAAAGGTAGGGCTTTTTAATGAAAGTTACATGATTTTTCGTAAGTTTGCATTCAATAAAAGAAATATACTACTATTATGAATATAGCTATTGTAGGAACGGGGTATGTAGGCCTCGTGAGCGGAACGTGTTTTTCCGAAATGGGAGTGGACGTTACGTGTGTAGATGTCAATGAAGAAAAAATCAATGCCTTGTTACGGGGAGAAATTCCTATTTACGAACCGGAACTCGATGAAATGGTGCTTCGGAACCACCGTGAGGGACGTCTGAAGTTTACAACAGACCTTGCTTCAGTGCTCGATGATGTGGACATAGTGTTTAGTGCGGTAGGTACTCCTCCGGACGAAGACGGTTCTGCCGACCTCAGTTATGTGCTGCAAGTGGCGCGCACTGTAGGACAGCACATGAACAAATATCTGGTTCTGGTCACAAAATCCACAGTTCCTGTAGGTACAGCTCGGAAGGTGAAAGCGGTCATTCAGGAAGAACTTGACAAACGAGGAGTGCAGATTGAGTTTGACGTAGCTTCGAATCCGGAGTTTCTGAAAGAAGGTGCGGCCATAAAGGATTTCATGTCTCCCGACCGTGTCGTGGTGGGAGTGGAGAGCGAAAGAGCGCGCAATCTTATGACAAAACTTTATCGTCCGTTTCTTCTCAATAACTTCCGGGTTATCTTTACGGATATTCCAAGTGCGGAAATGATAAAATATGCAGCCAACTCGATGCTTGCCACTCGTATCTCTTTCATGAACGACATTGCCAATCTCTGCGAACTTGTAGGTGCGGATGTCAATATGGTGAGGAAAGGTATCGGATCTGATTCGCGCATCGGCTCAAAGTTCCTCTATCCGGGATGCGGCTATGGAGGTTCTTGCTTCCCAAAGGATGTGAAAGCATTGATAAAGACTGCCGAGCAGCAGGGATACGACATGAAAGTGCTGAAAGCTGTGGAAGATGTCAATGAGAAGCAGAAGAGCATACTTTTTGAAAAACTGTCGAAATTCTATGGCGGTGAACTTAGCGGAAAGCAGGTTTGTCTTTGGGGACTGGCATTCAAGGCGGAAACAGACGATATGCGCGAAGCCACATCACTTGTGACAATCAAACTGTTGCTTGAGGCTGGCTGCAAAGTGAAAGTATATGACCCGGTAGCTATGGATGAATGTCGCCGCAGGATAGGCGACACTGTGGAGTATGCTACAGACATGTATGATGCAGCTCTGAATGCCGATGCTCTTTTGTTGCTGACAGAATGGAAATGCTTCCGTCTGCCTTCATGGGGAGTCATTGCAAAAGAAATGAACAAGCCGCTTGTCATTGATGGCAGAAACATCTATGACCCGCAGGAGATGCATGAATACGGCATTGAGTACTTCTGCATAGGGCGATAGACTGTTTTTTTTTAGATAAGGATAAAGACGCTTGTAGCTAAAGGTGGAGATATGGCAGTTGTATAAGGAAACTTGCTGAATCTACCTATAGCAGACAGAGAGGTCTTTTATTTATTGTAACTTGTTGTGGGTTTGTATTTTATTGACATGGAAGCTTGTTGAATGTTTCTGTGTGAATAAAGTACAAACCCATATTATTGTTACTTTAGTTCAGGATAAAAGAGTAAAATCTTTGTTACTTCTTTGTCGTAAAATAAAGTATTGAAAAATAAAGATTTCAAGTTTTACAAGTATTGATTTTCTGAAGAGATGCCTGTCTTATTTTACAAGACAAATTGTAACTTTCGTTACTGTGGACTAAAGCGGCTATTTGCCTGTACTGGCGAAAGCATACTATACTCTATATACACCGACAATGCCTTGAAAACATATTGTATGTGCAGAAAAAAATCGAAAACAGTGCATTAAATTCTCAAATCAGCACTGCTGATTATAAAAACTACACTGCTGATTTTGTAAACTGCACTGCTGATTATAAAATCAACACTGCTGATTTGAGATTTCAGCATACTGTTTTCGATTCCTCTCTGCATAGATATTCTCTTTTTGTGAGCAAGTTTAACTTGTAAAACTTGAATAAAGATTTGTTTGTTGCTTTGGAACATATAAGATTTCCTGTCTCTATATCTTATATTGGTGGAAAAGTATTTAGAAATTTGGAAACGATTCAGGTGATTTTCCTGTTGGAATAAATCTTGCTGCGATAAGCAAAGGAAAGACAGTGGTTATGAAAAATAAGAATTAATTCTGGGTTTGTATATGCGGAGACTCATCTTTTCGGATAACTGTCATCAAAAAAGACCGGCATTGCAATGCCGGTCTTTTTTGATGATATGTTCTGACTTTTTATTAGTCAAACGAGCTTTTGATAACTTGTTTTTCCTGTTTTTTTGTCATTTCACTTCGTTCCATGCCGGAGGATTGACGTTCAGCAGGTTTTTCACAAAGAAATCGTAACGCTTGTGTTCTCCGAAGCTCTCACCCATAGTGTGGTGTGCTCCCGGAACAACTACAAGCTCGAAGTCTTTTCCTGCCTTAATCAGCGCATTGACTACCTGCATTGTTGATGCCGGATCTACGTTGTCATCGAGTTCGCCCACCACAATCATCAGTTTTCCTTGGAGATTCTTGGCGTTATCTACGTTGGAAGATGCCGAGTATGATTCGTCGATAGGGTAGCCCATCCACTGTTCATTCCACCATATTTTGTCCATACGGTTGTCATGGCATCCACATGCTGCATAACCGGCTTTATAGAAATCACCGTGGAAAAGAAGTGCTCCGAGAGCTTCCTGACCTCCGGCAGAGCAGCCGTATATACCCATTCGCTCAATGTCCATATAAGGATATTTTTTTGCTGCAGCTTTTATCCATGCAATGCGGTCTGGGAAACCTGCATCTTTGAGATTCTTGTAACATACTTCTTCGAATGATTTGGAACGGAATGAAGTAGTCATGGCATCAAGCTGAACTACGATGAAGCCGAGTTCTGCAAGATCGGCAAGATTCCACAGCCACGGGGTGAATGATTTGGGTACATATTGGTCGCCCGGACCTGAATAAATGTATTCGATGACCGGATATTTCTTGTTCGGATCAAAATTGGACGGACGTTGTATCAGTCCCCACATGTCGGTTTTTCCGTCACGTCCTTTGGCTACGAATACTTCCGGAGCTTTCCAGCCTTCTGCTTCAAGGCGAGAAATATCTGCTGTTTCGAGAGTACGGATAATCTTTCCGTCTTTCGAAGAGCGGAGAACGGTTACAGGAGCTTTCAGTACTGTGGAATAAGTGTCTATCAAGTATGCCATGTCGTCTGTATATACGACTTTATGGTTGCCTTCTTCAGGAGTGAGACATTTCAGTCCCTTGCCATTGAGACCTATCTTGTAGTAGTGTATGAGGTAAGGGTCTTCGTTCTTGTTCATGCCGTTGGCAGAGAAATACACGATTCCGTTCTTTTCGTCCACCTTTTGGATTCCGCGTACATAGAACTCTCCTTTAGTTACTTGGTTGATGACTTTTCCTGTTTCACGGTTGTAAAGATAAAGATGGCAGTAGTTGTCGCGCTCACTCATCCAGAGTATGCGTTTTCCGTCTGCAAAATCGTGACGGAACTGACGTGAATAGTTGACGTACTTGTCGCTTTTTTCTTCAATAATGGTGCGTACTTTCCCTGTCTCTGCCGATAACTCCAGCACACGGTAGTGTTTGTGTCCTCGCTCATTGAATTCAAATGTGACAGTCTTGTTGTTCTTGTCCCAGCGTGGAGCTGTAACATAGTACTGGCTTGCGAAAAGTTCTGTGCTTGGTTCGATAATCTTGCCTGTAGTGGTTTCAATGATGACTGGTACACGATAGTTTAGTGAATCGCCCGGCTTTGGATATTCTTGTTTGTGGAGTTTGGGCTGCAACTGATCCGATGGCGAAGACTCTACCATATATACGTAACGCTTCGGAGCAGGTTTTATCTTGACTGTGGCAAAGTATTTGCCGTCTGCTGACCAACTGCCGTATGATGAATAGTAATTGGTTTCAATTCCGTCTTTAGTAAGTGCAGACTCTGCTTTGGTTTCTATATTGCGAAGATAGAGATTGTTATTCTTGAAGAATACTTCCTGTTTGTTGTCAGGTGAAGTGATAACACCGTCTTTTTCTTCCGGTACTTCCATCCAATGATGATAAGGAGGGTCTATTATCGTGTCACCCTTCTGGAGATTGTTTTGGGTGATGTCATATATCCAGTTGTGTCTGTTATAGTTGAAATACAGCTTGTTGTCTTTGTCAACATACATTCTTCCCAGACCGAGATAATGTTTGTTGATATTTTTACCTGTTTGCGATTTTAATGCGTCAGCCAATGTGCCTGTATCGAAGAGCTGTTCCTTTGTGTTGTTTTTAGCATCAACCACAGTATATACAGTACCTTCCGTATCTCTGTCGGAATACCAGAACTTTTGTGTTCCCGCAATGGCATGTGCATCCACATTACCATGAATCATTTTGTTGCTGTACTTTCCGCGAATGGCAAAAGCACGTTTGTAGTCTTCTGCCGTTCCTTGGGAGAATGCCGTGATTGTTGTCAGAGTGACAACAGTAGATAAGATAAATCTTTTCATGATATTCTGTTTGAATGTTATTAGTTCTTGTTGTAAAAAGAAGGAGATTGCATGTAAACAGTGTAATGTCTGTTCCTATTGTCCTTTATATGTCGCTTTCACAGCATTTGATTTTGCTGTACTTGCGAACTCTTGCGGAGTTGTTTTTACCGGTTCAACCATAAATTCCGGTATGTTATAGCTATAAAGATAATATGTATAGAAATCCGGATCTTTTTGTGGTACTTCGAAAGCTTTGTGTGCGTGTCCGTTTTTGTCGAAGTAGGCAATAAATGGACGAGTGAAATTTCCGTCATCTCTTCTGCTGCTGATAATAATCCAATGTCCGTTGCTTGACCATGAATGATAGCTTTCCGCTTTATTGCTGTTGGCATTCTCAAGTTTCCGTGTTTTCATAGTCTTTAAGTCTGTGATATATATGTCAGCTTCCGGATGCCAGATATGAAAGCATCCGTGGTCACCCATTGCAAATAGAAGATAATGACCGTCAGGGCTGATACGTGGAAGTGTGGCACTTTTATTAAGTGAAGATGCTGAAAATACCAACTCACGTTTGCCGAATGTTTTGGTGGTGGCATCAAAACTGCGGCGGTAAATGTCATATTTCACTTCCCTATATCTCTGTATCAATTCTGTTTCTTCTGCAATTGTATCTTTATATTCGAAGTGAGCTGATGAATAATATAGTGTTTTCCCGTCAGGTGACCATGTTGGAAATACCTCAAATTCGTCTTCATCAGCACAAATAGTACTTACTTCGTTTTTTTCAATGTCATAGAGTATAAGGTCGCTTCTTGTGTCTTGTACCTCAATTTTTGCGACATCTTTGGTATGGAACGACTGTCCGGTGAGATTGGTAGAGTAGGCTATCAACTTTTCTGTGGGATGCCATGCCGGATATACACCGGCACTGAGAGTCGAATCGCTCTTCATGTCAACCTTCTTCAGTTTTCCGTTATTTACAATTATTGTACCACCATAACTTTGGCGCATGTGAAACTGCATGTTGTCCGTTTTATAGTTCTGATATGAATGACAGTTGATACATTGTCCGTCTTTCTCATTGGACACCATCATGTTGTTGTATATCTCCTTTTCCTCAAAATTGGTAATGTTTCTCTGATTGATACTCAGTTTCTCGTATGCTACGTATGATGGAGGAATTACACGATAGGATATATAAGAGTCAATCTCCTCTTCTGCAACATGTATGCAGAACGGACTGTATGCTTGCCATTGACCTTCTTTTTCTGCAAAGATTTCCACTTTAATGTCTTTCCCTTTTGCAGAAGCAAGTATTTCTTTCCATTCTTTCTCAGGGAACAAAATCTTGTAGCCTTTACCGTAGGTTTGTTGCTTGTCGCCGTATGTGATGCGTGCGATGCAATGGTCTGAATTTTCTTTTACGGCAAAGTTTAATGGAGCGATGTTACATGGTATCGTAACTCCTTTGTAATCAGGATATATCTTTGGCTCCCTGTTTTCCTTGAGAAAAGTTTCCGGAGCAGATGGATGCGATGTGCATCCCGATAATATACAAATTAAACTTATTGCAATGATTGTTATAATATCCTTTGTTTTCATCATTTGTTTCTTGCTTTTATTCTGTCTTCAATGTTGATTTAGTATGACTTTATGTCTCTACAGAAGAAATAGAACCACCAGAAGGTGTCTCCATACATGTCTTTCATTGCTTCACCGACCTGTTGGGAGGTCATCCCTTGTTTGAGCAGTGCTTGTGACATTTGCTGGAAAGCCGCATAGCGATTGATGATTCTTTCTTTGTCGAATGGCATACTTTGTATGTTTACTTCCTTCTCTAATGTTCCGTACAAAAAGGCTGCCTCTTGATAGTGTATAGGCATATCGTTGTCTTTATGTAGAGTGGCATATTGGAAGAAACGCGGCCAAAACAGTTGTATATTCTTATTTACCATAGCATAATTCAGTGTCACTTCCTGAAATTTAGGATTGACATTGCTGGAATTGCTGAAGTAATTGAGAAGGTACATTTCGCATAATCCGTTATCTCCATCAAGTATATCTTTATATCCACGTAAAGGGAGAATATATTCAAACTCTTTGAAGTGGGCTATTTTGTCTGGGTCTTTTGTCATAGGCAGAAATGCGTCAGCCCATTTGCCGTGAAATGTGGTAGATTTCAGAATGTTGATATATTTGTTGGCAAGCTGGTATTCTCCGTTAAGGATTGCACAGCGTGTAAGTATCTTCAAATCACTGACTTTGAATCCAAATTCTACACAATTCTCTATACACCATCGGTATGCAAAGTTTGTTTTTCCGTATTGATAATAAATCATTGGAGCGGCAGTTTGTACCATGTGTACATTAAGAGAATCATATACGTATGGAGGTTCACCGCTGTTGTCGTAATGATACATCTTGTTGCCCAATTCTCCGGTGTGCATAAGAGCTATATTCTTAAACATCACAATCTGACGTGTAGATTTTCCCGGAAGGTTGGCTGCTTCTTCAAGCACTTTTTGCCAATCTCCTTCATCTGCGGCACGATATATACGTATTTCTGCATGATAGTTGTAGTTGTCAAAATTTGCAGCATTCACAGCGATAACACTGCATGTTATTATAATACAAGTGGATATTACTACACGATATGCTCGTTTGCTGGTTATATTGGTTTGTTGTGGCTCTTCTGTTTGTTTCTTGAATAATCCTGCGAACAGAGGAATAACTGCCATTATGATAAATGGCAATGAGAGTTGCCATGAAGTGAAAGCATCTGATTGGAATAGAGGAAAACCTGCTGTCCATGAATCTTCTATACGCATTTCCGTATAGAACTGATACCATATAATAGGAGTACTGATTATGGCAAGCAGTGCTACTGCCGCATTGATTTTATTGCTTGTCAATAGTGTTTGTTTGCTGTTGACGTCTTTTACTCCTTTATCAAAGAACCCGTTAATCACTGAGTATATGGTTCCTAATAAAGCATACCATCCGAAAAGTGGATAACCGGCAACAGTCCATACGACAGTCCATATCGGACGATATTGTCTGTTGAAGCGGCTCGATATAAATACGGAAAGAATGGTTATAAAGAAGCCTATGCTTTCTGCAAACCAATATCCCTGTATTTTTATATAATAAAGCCAATAACCTAAATTGATTTCGGAACAAAGCAGTGCTACCAATGGAATTATCCCGATGATACTCCATTCTTTGCGTATTTTGAATGCTTGTAGGAAGAGAAAATAGGTAGCTAACCATATCACGATAAGTAGGGAAGCACCTAACCACGGGTAATAAAAAAATTGCGTTAAGTAGCATCCCGCCCAATGCAGTAATCCTGCTGGAACACCCATGAATTCTTTAAAAAAGAATATTGTATTGACAAATAGAGACTTTTCCTGTACCATATACAAATAGTCACTATTTTGAGTTACAAGCATAATGAAAGCATATATGCCAAAGAGCAAAGCAAACAAATATGGAAATAGATTTGTTTGTGAAGATTTGAGTACAAATTGGCTTCCGCTTGTCTTTTTCTTGGTCTTAGACTGTGGAGGGGAGCTTACAAAGGATGGTTTCGCTGTTGTATTAGTCTTTTTACTATTTTGTGCCATTTATTTGAGGTTCTTTTAATAGTCACGCAAAAATACTGTTTTTTATTATAAAAGCAAAACGGTTATGAAGTTTTTAGGTTCTGAGGAACAGAAGGACAGGCCAAAAGCGTGGCTGGAGGGAAGATGTTTTTGTTTTGATTTGTTGTTGAATATCCGAAATAGGACATTACATTATAAAGAATAATTTGATATTTCAAATGTTATCTTTTGGGAGATCTATATTCAAAAAAGAACAGATTCCGGACATTTTGCCGATATGTGTCGGTTAGCAAAATATGTGAAATGGTGATAAATAGAAATTATATTGGCTGTTTTTATGTCTTTTTGTTACTTCAAAATTTTAACATTCAAAATCGAAAAAAACGCGATTTTTCGGGCTTTTTTCGAGCGAGAGGAGGTTTCGTT
>X363_Desmarests_Spiny_Pocket_Mouse__coassemble_1120_pt1 | contig 11184 bp, 9 predicted proteins | sample X363_Desmarests_Spiny_Pocket_Mouse__metabat2_low_PE_006 | metagenome-assembled genome bin X363_Desmarests_Spiny_Pocket_Mouse
CTCAGAAATCTTGAAAAATTGCGTCCGGCATGTTTTTTTTTTTTTTTTTTACAAAATTGTATTCTATTGATTATCAATCAATTATCTTTACAGTAAAATTTTTCTCTCTTTGTCATCAACAAAAAACCGCCTCAAGTGTTAAATTTTCATTTTGGGCGAAAATATCATTTTGTCAAACTGGAAAAGTCGGTTTTTGCAGTTTTTTAGTGGTTGTGTTCACAGACTCCTCTTGATGTCTTGAATGGATATTCTCAACGGAGGAGTCTGTCAAAGACAACCATCCAAAATCCATTTTTTTAATATCAAAATGATAATGTCTGATAAAATTAAGCTCCAGACAGCCATTTATCTCCTTTTATTCGTTTATTACAGATAAAATCCGTACTTTTGTGACTTAAATAGATTATCATGGTATATTACTTGCATTTTGCAAGTTCGCATATTAATTCACTATTCATATATGGCAAAAAGATATAAAAGGTCTTGGCTGTTGAATACACAATTTACCACTTCATGTATAAGCACGACACTTGTGCTTGTGCTTCTTGGTACGATTGTGCTATTTGTTTTTACAGCGCGTAATCTTTCAGTATATATGCGTGAGAACATCAATGTAAGCATTTTGTTGTCTGACGATATGGATGGCAATGAAATTGCCGGGATGGAGAAGGAGATAGCAAACAAGCCGTATATCAAGAACATTGAATATATATCGAAGGAGCAGGCGATAGAGGAGGAGTGCAAGGCTATGGGTACAGACCCAATGGAGTTTCTCGGATACAACCCTTTCACGGCCTCTTTTGAAATCAACATCAATGCGGACTATTCGGACAGGGACAGCATGGCAGTGATTGTAAACGGACTGAAGAACGACTCCAGAGTCGTTGACGTCATTTACCAAAAGGAGCTTATCGACTCAGTGAACCGAAACATCGGTAAGGCAAGTATCATACTGTTAGTCATTGCGGCTCTTTTCACCTATATTTCCTTCGCGTTGATACACAACACAGTGAGAATGTCTATTTTTTCCCACCGTTTCATCATCAACACCATGAAGTTGGTCGGTGCGAATTGGGGATTCATACGTCGTCCTTTCCTTCGGGATGCGTTTTTTCTTGCCATAATATCTTCCGTTGCAGCCGACGGAATCATTTTCGCAGGGCTTCACGGGCTGCAAAAATATGAGCCGGAAATAAACGCTGTCATCAATACAAATGTGATAGGGGTGGTGTCCGTCTCCGTACTGTTGTTCGGACTTATCATCACTTTCATCTGTACGTACTTCTCGCTCAATAAGTTTCTGAGGATGAACAGCAATGAACTTTATTATGTATAGATAAAAACAAGATAACAAACTAAACACAATATGGATAATTCTAATTTCGCTTTTGGTAAAATCAACTACATACTGCTTGTAGTGGGTATGCTTATTGTTGTGTCCGGATTCATATTAATGTCCGGAGATGGAACAACAGAAGAAGCTTTTAACCCGGAAATTTTCAGCAACACACGCATAAAGGTGGCACCTATGACCTGTCTCTTCGGGTTCATCTTCGTGGTTGCGGCTGTTGCATGGAAGCCGGGACATCGTGAAATACGCTATTTTGAGTCAGCAGAACCGAAAGAAGAGGAGGAGGCATAACGATGGATTGGCTACAAGCCCTGCTAATGGGCATTTTTCAGGGACTGACAGAATATCTGCCGGTCAGCAGCAGCGGTCATCTTGCTCTCGCCGCTGAACTTCTCGGTGTGGAAGATCCGGAGAAAATCATGGCTTTCACCATTGCCGTACATGTGGCTACAGTGTTGAGTACGCTGGTCATACTGTGGAAAGAAATAGAATGGCTGTTCAAAGGTCTTTTCAAGTTTGGCAGCCACATCAAGCCAAGTCCATACGGAATACGCACACTGAATGAAGAGCAGAACTACATGCTCAACATCATTGTTTCGATGATTCCGATAGGAATTGTAGGACTTTGCTTCAAGGATGCCATAGAGGACTATTTCAACAGCCTTATGGTTGTGGGTGTATGCTTGCTCGTCACGGCGGCATTGCTTTCATTTTCTTATTTTGCGCGCCCGCGCACCAAGAAGCATATCAGTATGCTCGATGCGTTTATTATAGGAATAGCTCAGTCAATAGCTGTTCTTCCGGGACTGTCTCGTTCCGGTTCCACCATCGGTACCGGTCTTCTTCTCGGAAACAACAAAGAAAAGCTGGCGCAGTTCTCTTTTCTCATGGTCATCCCGCCAATACTCGGCGAGGCTCTTCTCGACATCATGAAGGCTGCCAAAGAGGGCATGGAGACCGTGATGAACGGTATATCCGTAGGAGTATTGCTGACAGGTTTTTTGGCGGCATTCATCACGGGTTGCATTGCATGCAAGCTTATGATAAATATCGTCAAGAAAGGCAAGCTTATTTATTTTGCCATTTATTGTGCCATTGTCGGCTGTGCTACCATCATCTGGCAGTTAGTCTGCTGAGAATATAAAAGATAGAAACCATAATGAATCCACTGAAAGGCGAGATATTCTGTTTCAACAAACCATATACATGGACTTCTTTTGATGTCGTGTCATACGTGCGCAATATTCTGATTAGAAGACTAAAAGAAATGAATCCGGCAATCAAGAAGCTGAAGGTTGGTCATGCCGGCACTCTCGACCCTCTTGCTACAGGTGTGCTGATTGTCTGCACAGGAAAAGCCACAAAGAGAATCGATGAGTTGCAGGCACACACGAAAGAGTATATAGCCACATTGAAGTTCGGAGCCACGACCCCCAGTTTTGACAAAGAGACGGAGGAGGATGCCGTTTATCCGACAGCACACATCACGAGAGAACTATTGGAAGATGTGCTGAAGAAATTTGTCGGGGCAATAGAGCAGGTACCTCCTGCATTTTCTGCGGTCAAGGTCAACGGGAAACGTGCCTACGAGTTGGCAAGGAAAGGTGAAGACGTCAGTCTCAAAACCAAGACGCTTGTCATAGATGAGATTGAAATAATCGGCTATGAGTCGCCCGAGAATGTGAAAATACGGGTTGTATGCAGCAAAGGAACCTACATACGTGCTTTAGCGCGCTACATAGGGCAAGCCATCGGCTCAGGAGCCTATCTCACAGATCTTGTACGCACACGCATCGGCGATTATAAGATAGAGAATTGTCTTGATGTAAAAGAATTTGCCGATTACTTGTCCGGACAAACCATAGACATAGAAGAATAAAATGCGATTCAGCTATTCAGAAAAAACAAAACAATAAAAATATAGATAGATATGAAACTGTCACAATTCAAATTCAAGCTTCCTGAAGACAAAATTTCGTTGTATCCACCTACTCACCGCGACGAAGCGCGGCTCATGGTGGTTCACAAGAAAACAGGAGAAATAGAGCACAGGCTATTTAAGGACATACTTGAATATTTCGATGAGAAAGATACTTTCATATTCAATGACACACAGGTTTTCCCGGCACGTCTCTATGGAAACAAAGAGAAGACCGGTGCAAGAATCGAGGTATTCCTTCTTCGTGAGTTGAACGAGGAGCTTCGACTCTGGGACGTGCTTGTCGATCCGGCAAGAAAAATCCGTATCGGAAACAAATTGTATTTCGGTGAGGACAATTCTATGGTTGCCGAAGTGATTGACAACACGACTTCGAGAGGACGCACATTGAGATTCCTGTACGACGGTCCGCACGATGAGTTCAAGGCGGCTTTGTATGCTTTGGGAGAGGCTCCGCTGCCAGATGATGTACGCAGCAGACGTGCGGCTGAACCGGAGGACATGGAGCGTTTCCAGACTATATACGCACGTCATGAAGGTGCTGTAACTGCACCTGCTACAGGACTCCATTTCTCTCGTGAACTCATGAAGCGCATGGAAATAAAAGGGGTAGAACAAGCTTTCATTACGCTTCATGCCGGTCTTGGAAACTTCCGTTCCATTGATGTGGAAGACCTCACTAAGCATAAGACAGACAGCGAACAGATGTTTGTGACGAAAGAAGCTTGTGACCTTGTGAACGCAACAAAAGACAGCGGACATAAAGTTTGTGCAGTAGGTACTACCGTGCTGAGAGCCATAGAAACCGCTGTCGGTCCGGGAGGGCACATCAAGGAATTTGAAGGTTGGACCAACAAATTCATATTCCCGCCTTACGATTTCACTGTGGCAGACGCTCTGATTGCCAATTTCCAGATGCCGTTATCTACGATGCTCATGCTCGTCACAGCCTTCGGAGGTTACGATGTAGTGATGGCGGCTTACAACGTGGCTCTCAAAGAAGATTATCACTTCGGCACCTACGGTGATGCCATGCTGATAATTGACTGAAAAATCTAAAGAAGATAAAATATGTTCCAAGCGCAACCCAAACATGAATTGGTTACGCTTGGAACAATCTTTAAAATCAAAATCTCTCAAAAAGTCTGACATGTCTTTTTGAGATTCATTTAAGTGTTTTTGTTACATTATCCGTATGTAATATTATAAAAATCTTGGATTACTTTAATATAAGAACTATGGCTAATTACAAAAACTTGGTTTGCAGACTGTGTATCTTTTGTCTGGTCATGTGCGGAGCATTCTCTGCTCATGCACGTAAATTTGTTCATCCGGGAATTATCAGCACACCCCGGAGTATAGAACGTATGCAGCGTCAAATTACCCAAAAAGAATACCCTGCATACGGCTCTTTTGTGGCTTTAAGAAATCATCATTGCTCACAAGCCGACTATCAGCCTTTCGGGCCGTTTGAGACGATAGCGAGAGACGGAGAGTTTCGTTATACCAAATCATCTTTTGAGCAAGACTTCAGTGCGGCTTATCAGAACGCTCTGATGTGGGCTTTGACCGGCAATAAAAAACATGCGGAGAAGTCGCTCGACATTCTTTTAGGCTATGCCCGTACCTTGAAAAGGATTCCCGACACCAACGACGCTCCGCTGTTGGCAGGTCTTGAAGGGTGGAAAATTGCCTATACAGCCGAGATATTGCGTCACACCTACGAAGAAATGAGCGATGTTCAGTTCAAGGAAATTTCCGCCATGCTTCGCAACGTCTTCATTCCCGTCATGGACACGTTCTATAGCCGGAAAGCATATACCAACGGCAACTGGGGACCTATTGTGACCAAAGCATACATGGCAGCAGCCATTCTCTTCGACAATCACAAAATGTATAACAGAGCCGTGAAATTCTATCTACATGGCAATGACAACGGCACGATAGAGAATTACATCGACGGCAATACCGGGCAGATTCAGGAGAGCGGTCGCGACCAATCTCATTGTATGCTCGGAATCGGAGCGATGGCGACAGTCTGCGAAATGGCATGGCAACAGGGAGATGACCTCTATGGCGCACTTGATAACCGGCTCATGAAGGGATTTGAATATGTGGCGAAGTATAACATCGGCGAGGAGGTTCCGTTCTTTCAGTGGAAAGATGTCACCGGAAAATATTGTGAATGGTCTGTGATTTCAGACAAGGGAAGAGGACGATTTATGCCTGTGTTCGAAATGGCATACAACCATTATAATGGTAGGAAAAAGCAGGAAATGCCATACACGAAGAGAGTGTTGGAACTTATCAGACCCGAAGGATTCGACCGCGATCAGCCCGGATTCGGCACTCTGCTGTTCAATGAAAGTGAACCGGAAGCGGTCAAAATACATGCATACTCACCGTTCGTAGTTCCAGAGACAAGTGCAACAGGAGAAGCATATCCGTCCCATGTGAGAAGCGATGCGCTGTCTGTCCGCTTCGGTGTGAAGGTTGAAAACTGTGATGTGGCGGCTGTGTGCTATGACAACACCGGCTTCGGAAATCAGGGACACAACGTCGATGTGGCACGTTTTGCCTCTAACAGCCTTACTCCTAAGGTAGAAATCCGCCTGAAGGAAGGAGAGGATATTGAAAATGTCACTATCCATCCGGTACGTTTCTACCCTAAAAATGCAATAGAGATAGGTGCAGACCGAAAATCTTTTACCTTCCGGATGGACGACAGGCTTCCTTATGCGATTGTGGCTATCAACGGTGGCGACCCTCAGGACGCTTCCGCCGCAAATCCGCAGCTTGTTTTGATTAACGACCCTTTGGAAAAGAAAGAGAACAAACCGAACATTTCGGATAAGAACGTTTTGGATTTCAAGTCTTTTGCCGAAGACTATCTTCGGACACACCCCATAACAGATAAAGTTGGGGAAGTCTGTCGGGCAGCCGGAAGTGTCGAGGATGCAAGTCTCAATGACGATAGGCTTTTTACTTGGAGGCACGACGAGGGAAAATTTGTACCATATAATAAAAAGGCGGTAGCTTTTCCGGATAAAAGAGCAAGAAACATTAACGACTGTTCTGATGCCTTACAGGCAGCTTTAGAGAAGATAAAGAACACTCCGGAACTTAACACTCTTTATATCGGTCCGGGAATCTATCTGTGGTCGGGGCTGAGAATCATAGATTGGAATGGCGATGTGACCAAAGGAGGAAAGCCGCTTTACATATACACCGACGAGAATGCACTGATGGTAAATCGGCTGAAAGAATGCAGGGAAGCCAACGAGCCTGCCATTCTTATCAAAAGGTCAAGCCATGTGACAATATCAGGGCGCGGTATGCACGACGCACAGGGATGTTTCACTTTTGCCACTGACCGGAAGGATGCCCGCAACACTCCTCATCAGGGAGGTGTAGTGGTGTTCAAATCGCAGAACATCACTTTCAACGATACTTACATGCGCGACAGCCAGCAGTGGAACTGGGAGACCCACAGTGTCAAGAATATTGTCTATAACAACATAAAGGGACTCTCTCCTTACAACCACGGATGGATTGACGGACTGAACTTTTCGAGTGGCAGAAACATCACTGTCAACGGTTCTCTCACTCTCGGTAATGACGACACTTTCGCAACCGGACATTATAATCCTTCAGACGAATTTCCGCAGCGAACTTATCTTGAAAACCGATGGATAGATTTGCAGAACACGGATGCCAATCCGGCGGAAATCAGAAACACCTTCGCAGCAGCTGCAATCTACAACGGTGACCGTCTCCAGTGGAGCACTGACGATTCGGAAAATATCCGTGTGAACAATGCGATGGGATGGACGCGTACTGCCCATTGCATTCGGGCGGGAAGCAATCTGTGCCCAGCCAAATCATGGACAAGCGAAAAAGGAATGTCTCTTAAAAGCTATTATTTCAATAATTTCCATTCGGTAGTCGGCAAGAAAGCGGGAGGAATGATCAGATTTCAGAACGGAGCTTGCCCTGCAGTGCCTTCCTACGATGAGATTGTCATTAAGAACTGCTCTTTCTGGACACCAGCAAGCACATGGTTGCTGCTGACTGCAGACGATAGCAATGAACACTTGATTAAGAAGGTGGAGCTTGACAATGTGTATCTTGTGAATCCTATCAACAATCCGACCCCGGAGGTTCATGGAGTGGAGAACTTTACAATCAAGAACCTTCATGTAGGCGGTGACAAAGTGAATTCGCCGAAATCTGTCGGGCTTCCGGAAAAGCTCAGACGAGTGACGAACTTCTCAAATGATTTCAGCACATTTTAATTTATCTAAATAGTATCAGATGACTTCATCCTTTATGCACACGACTTATCTTGCGCTTGGCACCAATCTTGGCGACAAACGGGCAATGATGAATACAGCCATTGAAGAAATAGGCAGAAGAGTGGGCTTTGTCAAAGCGTGTTCTTCGTTCATGGAGACACTCCCTTGGGGATTTGAAAGCTGTAATTCGTTCCTCAATGCCGCAATATGCGTGGAGACACCGTTGTCGGCAGAAGCATTGCTTGTTGCCACACAGGAGATAGAGCGTGACATGGGAAGGACATTGAAGTCTGTGAACGGAATATATCATGACCGTATTATAGACATTGACATATTGTTGTATGATGACAAGATTCTGTCCTGTCAGAATCTTGCCATACCTCATCCGCAGATGCATCTGCGGCGGTTTGTGCTGGAACCGCTTGCAGAGATTGCATCCGATGTGGTTGTACCGGGTAGAAACAGCACAGTCGGTGAATTACTTTCCATGCTTGAGTGATTTTGACACACTTTTCTTGTCTATATGAAGAATCTGTAAATATATCTGCAAAGACAAATAAAAGCCTGTTGAAAACAGCCGTATAGCCGCAGCACAAATAAATCCCTATTTGTTTGTGTTGCGGTATTCGTTTGGAGTCATGCCCGTAGCGGTTTTGAAAGCACGGGTAAAATATTGCGGATACTGATAGCCGAGTGAATAAGCAATCTCACTTATGCTGAGTCCGGGCTGCCATAGCAGTTCCTTTGCCACACTCAGGCTCTTTGCTTGGATATATTCTTTGGGAGACTTTCCTGTTTCCTTTCTTATAAGGTCGCCGAAGTAATTGGGTGACAAATGTAATTTCTCAGCACACCAGTTCACAGTCAGAGTACCAAGTTCCTGTGCTTTTCCGGTTGCATAGTAGTCATCAACCAGTTCCTCAAAAGAAGTTATGACATCTTTATTTGCATTCTTGCGTGTGGTGAACTGTCTGTCATAGAATCTGGCACAGTAGTTCAAGAACAGCTCTATGGCAGAGGCTATGATTCTGTTGCTATAGCGGTCGCTTCCGTCGGCTATTTCTTTGTCTATTTTGCGAAGGCAATCTATTATTGTCTGACGTTCCTGATGAGAAATGTGCAAAGCTTCATTGATGGCATAAGAAAAGAACTTATAGTCTTTCATTCTTCCGGCAAGCGATGTGCCGCGCAGCAGCTCCGGACTGAAGTACAGACACCACCCCATTGCCTGAAATGTGGTTCCGTCTGCCGGATGCCCGAGAACTTGTCCGGGACCGACAAACACCAATGTGTTCTCCTGAAAATCATATTCTCTGCGTCCGTAAGCAATGCTGTCAGCGCAGATGATGTCTTTTATGTAAACCACATATACGTTAAAGCGTTTGCGGCAATGGGCTACTGGTGCAGGAATGTTCTCGCCCTCTATTACATTCACAAGAGGGTGGCGGGTGCTGACTCCCCATATACGGTCGAAATCAGCCACTGTATCAACAGGAACTATGTGATCCATATCATATTGGTTATTGATTTTCGGTGGCGCAAAGTTAATTATTTTATTATATACAGAATGTTTACAAGTAAAAATCATAGTTCTTTCAGTAATTTTGATAATCTTTGTACAAACAGACAACTGTAATTTTGCATGGCGAGAAAATGTAGTGCCATGATTACTACGAACAGACAGAACATAAACTTTTCTAAAAACTTAATAATTATGCGTAAGACAATCAGTGTATTAATGGGCTTTTTTGCCATCTTCATGCCAAAAGATGTGTTGGCAGAGAATCAAATCAGTATCATTCAAGATTCATTCAAGATTGAATATAATCACATGATATTCGGTCATTTTATTGAACATTTCCATACCCAGATATATGGCGGAATATACGATCCGGGGTCAAAGTTCTCCGATGAGAACGGTTTCAGAACCGATGTCATAGAGGCTCTCAAAGAAATAAAGACTCCGATAGTCCGATGGCCGGGCGGATGTTTCGTGTCAACCTATCATTGGCTCGACGGTGTAGGGCCTGAACGCACTCCTGTATATGACAAGAGCTGGCAGGTGGAAGACCCGAATACATTCGGTACGGACGAATATATAAAGTGGTGTAGAGCCATTGGTGCAGAACCGTACATCTGTACCAATGCCGGTACCGGTACTCCGGAAGAGATGAGCGACTGGGTGGAATACTGTAATCTTAATATCGGAAAATACGGTCGCCGACGTATTGCCAACGGTTATGCAGAACCGTACAACGTGAAATACTGGAGTGTAGGCAATGAGAACTATGGAGAGTGGGAACTCGGAGCCAGAACGGTTGAAGAGTGGGGGCCTATGGTTCGGGAGTCAGCCAAGCTGATACGCAGCGTGACGAAAGATGCCAAACTCTTTGCTGCCGGCCGTGCAGACCGCGCATGGACACTGCCTCTGCTGAGAAATGCTGGTCGCCATCTGGATTACATATCGCTTCATGGCTATTACGATCCGCGTCCTCTGTTCCACTACGACACTCCTTCGCCATATATCGATTGTATGATGCAGACTGAACGTCCGGAAAAGGAAATTGCCGAGACCATATCCATCCTTGAAGAAACTGGGTTCAGAGGAAAAATCAAGATTGCTTTCGATGAATGGAATCTGCGCTACTGGCATCATCCTTGGCACGGCGATTTGCGCAAAGGTTTTGAAATCGAGGCGCGCGACAAGAATGACCGTAATGCTACTTACACAATGGCTGATGCGGTGTTCTCTGCTTGCTTCCTCAATTCATGTCTTCGCAATGCTGCCGACGTTGAGATTGCCTGTTTCTCGCCTATCGTCAATACAAGAGGCGGCATATATGTTCATCCCGATGGTATAGTGAAACGTACAACATTCCATACGTTCAAGATGTATGCCAATCTTTTGGAGGATTATGTGGTGCCGGTCAATGTAAACAGCGACAAGCTGTATTCCGGCGATAATTCAGTTTCCGTCATCGACTGTATTCTGACTTCTAATGCAGACAACAGCCGCTATGTCTTGGCTGTAGTGAATAAAGACCCGTCGAAAGAGCAGTCCGTAAAGCTCGACATTCCAGAGATAAAGACTTCCAAACGTCTCAAAAACTACGTGCTCAGTGGCAACTCGGTTGATGACTACAATGATATAGGTGCAGAAAACCGTGTTGTTCCTCAAGAAACACGCTTGCGGGTCAATAAAGGCAACATCGTTGTTCCGCCCCACTCTATCAATCTGATTGTGATTGAAAGGTAAAGTGGATGTTTTCAACAGACTCCTCATGTGTTTAGGATAGATTTGTGGGTGTATTCGACTGTTAAGTGGGCGCGTAGCGACGGAGGAGTCTGTTGAAGACATTTGCTTAATCTGTCGAAGACATCCGCATGACTATAACAAATGAATTTAAAACAGCTTCTTAATGAAAAAGAGCCCCATAATAAAAAAATTTATATACCTTTTTTAACAAAATTATTTTCTGACAAAAAGAAAGCCATTTTGACTTCCAAGATTTCAAAATACATTTTTTTACATCCAAATACTATCTTTCTGATTTTGTCAAATGTTAAAAATCCAAGCCCTCTGGCACGCGTCAAAATGA
>X363_Desmarests_Spiny_Pocket_Mouse__coassemble_1123_pt1 | contig 11168 bp, 11 predicted proteins | sample X363_Desmarests_Spiny_Pocket_Mouse__metabat2_low_PE_006 | metagenome-assembled genome bin X363_Desmarests_Spiny_Pocket_Mouse
CACTGTCGCTGATAAAACAGTGCGCTGAAAATGTGACGACAGTGCGCTGGAAATACCAAAACTTAGTAGATTTTCCAAAACGACTCTTCGCCAAAGATAAACAAATGTAAAAGAACCGTCAGAAACGAAACACTATTTCACATTTCAATGAGGTGTTAGAAAATACGCGTAGAATCCCCGTTCTCCGAGAAAAGTTCGACACGGTCGATTTTGACGCATGCCAGAGGACTTGGAATTTTAACATTTGGCAAAATCAGAAAGAAAGCAATTCGATGCTAAATAATAAAATTGTAATTAAAAACAGAAGATATGCTATCATTTTGTCAAAACAGAACACCTCTCAAAAAAACGATGTCAAAAATTTTTTTATGGGACCTCAATTCTATAGCGGGCACAATTTTAAAGCCTACGCTTGTTCTGAAATCATTCTTACAAAAAACAGGATAAAAACATTAACTGGTACAATACAACAATAGTCCGTTAAACCTCTAATTAACGAGAAAGTTTAACGGACTATTATTTATAAAATGCAGGATAATATTCTATTAATATATGCCATTATCCACCACTCCAAATCTCGAATAACCTTGAATTTGTGCCTGAATGGAGAAACAAAGGCCATAAAACCATTTATTAAAGCCTTGTAAGTTCACCAGTTGTAGAATCCATGATATACCCTTTGACAATAATATCTTTTGGCACAAGAGGATGATTTTTTACAAGATCGACAGTCTCGTGGACAGCCGCCTCTGTATCTTCAAACCCATGCAGCCATTCGTCCAGGTTGATTCCGCAATGTTTCATCAGAGAAATATGCTCCTCATCTATACCACGTTTACGCATCAGATTCAACATTTCCTGCGAATCCATCCCTTGCACACCGCATCCCGTATGCCCGATAATCATAATTTCGTTTACACCAAGCTCATAGATAGCCACAAGCAGACTCCGAACTGTAGAGTCAAACGGGTTTGTGATAGTCCCTCCGGCATTCTTGATAATCTTCACATCCCCATTCTTTATGCCGAGAGCTGCCGGCAATAGTGCCGTAAGACGAGTATCCATACAAGTGACGATAGCTATTTTCTTATCTGGATATTTACTTGTCACAAACTCTTCGTAAGCTTTCGACTCAACAAAAGCTTTATTGTATTTAAGCATTTCTTCAATCATACCAATCTGTTTTTATTTTCATTGCTACTAATCTATGGCTGCAAAGTTAATAAATAGTTCATTGAAACATATCATTTGTTAAACTATTGTTCATGTTCTTTTGTTTAAATTAAAAAGTAAAATTACGTTGTCATATTCATAACGTATATCTTTGCCATCGATTAAAAATTTGCTTGTATTAACTCTAAAACAATTTGCTTATGAACATCTTTAAAAGTAGAAAAAGCATGAGATTCATGGCTGCCTCCATTGTTGCGTGCAGTCTTCTTCTCCATAGCTGTTCTCCTTCTGGAAACGTCACAACAGATGTGCCAAATATAATAGGGGAATGGAACATTCTTAAGGCAGAAGGTATCAGCACAAAGAATAGTGCCAGTCCCGCTACCATCAGTTTCAATGCGGAAGGAAAAGTCAATGGTTGCGCATCTGTCAACAGGTTTTTTGGAAGTTATGAATTTGATGGCAAAAATCTCTCACTTGGCAATGTTGGAGTTACCAGAATGATGGGACCCAATATGGAAATCGAGGATGCAGTCATAAAGGCTATAAACTCCACACATTCTGTCCGGATAAAAGGAGACAAGGCAAGTTTTTTCGACAATGAAGGAGCAAAGGTCATGACATTGAAAAAAGCCGGAAAATAATCATTATCCCTGTTCTGTAAAAGCAAACTCGATAAATATCGGAAGGACTTTACAGAACAGGGAACTTTCATTATTTCTATGAGGGTACTATCTCATAGAACATTCTCATAAAATTATAGAACCTTTTTCAAATCAGCACAGCTTCTAAATTCGCTCAATATCACAGCAGATTTTCTCTTTCTGTAATTTCAGCATCAGTCGCTGTATAATTGCCCAAACTGCCTTCTTTTGCCTGAATGCAAATATATGTCAGCGGTTCTTCAGAAGTACATTTGAGGTTACGATCACAATTAGTTGCCACACGAATGACCGAACCTTCAGATATATCGAAAACGGTGTCATCGACCTGAAACTTTCCTTTGCCAGAAAGGATGATATAATTCTCCTCATTTTCCTTGTGAGAATGAAAGAAAGGAACAGCCGCATTGGTTGGCAAAGTGCCGAATGAAATCTCACAAGAAGTAGCACCTGTGGCATCCTTTACGAATTGCTTGCCCTCGAAACCATTGATTTTTCCAACTGAAACATGGGCGAATTTCTCGCCACTCTGAATAGCTTTAATATCGTTCATACTTAAACTTATAAATTGGTTGACTAATTTTGCAGCGGAGAACCGCTCTTTTTTCGTTTTTGACGATGCAAAATTAGGAAGTATTTCCCAGTATAACAAGAAGTTACCTGTAAGTAAGATACTTACCTACAGGTAACTATTCCTGATTATGAACGCTTTATTTCATCAAAAAAAATGAAAATTTATTTCTTCTTCCATTGCTATTCATTTTATAGTTGCAAAATTAATAAACCGTTTCTTAGATATCGTTCATTAAACTATTGTTCATCTTCTTTTGTTTAAGTTTCCCTATTCTGCAACATCCCGATAAGAAAACCAGAGTGTTTCGCAGAATAGGGATTCTCTATTGTTTTATACTTTTGAAGTGTCGTTTGTAATTGTCGCACCTTAAGCACGAGAATATTAATATCCTTTGTCGAGAAAAATTATAAACTTTTCCCGGTCAGGACATCACAATTTAATTTCTTCAATAAATCCACGCATTTTACCACATTAGAAGGACGAATGACCACATGCGCAGTGTCGCCTTGAGCAAAGGCATACATATATTCAATAAAGATATGCTCCGCTGCAAGATAGTCCAATATTTTAGACAAAGAACCTGCTACATTCGGACAACCAATACATACCACATCTGTCAGCATCACAGCAAAGTCTGCGGAACGAAGTACTTCCACCGCTTTTTCCACATCCGAAACAATCAGACGAAGAATACCAAAATCAGTGGATTCTGCCATACTAAACGCATGCATATTGATACCGTATCTTGCCAAAGTTTTGGTCACATCGTTGATTCTTCCGGTTTTATTTTCCAGAAAAACAGATAATTGCTTAATAGTCATAGCTGTTATTTTTATTTTAGGATTCGATTATCTATCACATGTTTGCTCTTACCTTCGCTACGGACAATGCTGTTTGGCTCCATCAGTTTTACTTCTGCGCTGATAGACAAGACGCTTTTAAGTTTGTCACTCAATGCCTTCTTCATTGCCAGCATACGTCCCATATCATCCGAGAAGAAATCTTTGCGGACTTCCACCTGAACCTGTAAAGTATCAAGATTGTTCTCCCTATCTACTATTAACATATACTGAGGTTCGAACTGAGGCATATCCAAAATGACACTCTCCACTTGTGATGGGAATATGTTGATTCCACGAATAATGAGCATATCATCACTACGTCCTACAATACTCGACATACGAATATTCGTTCTTCCACAAGGACATTGTCCATCAATCAACGAAGTCAAGTCCTTAGTACGATAACGTAGCAAAGGCATTCCTTCTTTAGTAAGTGTAGTAAACACTAATTCACCCACTTCGCCATTTGGAAGACGTTCCAAAGTATCGGGATTAATGATTTCAGGATAAAAATGGTCTTCATTGATGTGTGAACCATGTTGTTCTTTACATTCATACGAAACCCCCGGACCTATAATCTCGCTCAATCCATAAAGATTGTATCCTTTCAACCCCAAACGCTCTTCTATCTCTTTACGCATACTTTCAGTCCACGGTTCAGCACCGAAAGCACCGATACGAAGACTGATATCATTCTTGGTAAGCCCCATACGCTCAACTACTTCAGCCAGATAAAGAGCGTATGAAGGTGTGCAGGCAATGCCGGTAATGCCAAGGTCTCGAATTAGACGAACATGCTTCTCCGTATTTCCGGTAGAAGCGGGAATGGCAGTAGCTCCCAGATTCTCTACACCATAATGGGCTCCCAGTCCGCCTGTAAACAGCCCATAGCCGTAACTGACAGAAAATGTGTCATTGCGAGTTACACCGAATGACGAAAGACAACGTGACATTACTTCTGACCATATTGACAAGTCACGACGTGTATATCCCACAATGGTAGGGTTGCCTGTCGTGCCTGAAGAAGCGTGCACACGCACTATCTCTGAAGCCGGAGCAGCCTGAAGTCCGTATGGATAATTATCTCGCAAGTCTTGTTTTGTTGTAAAAGGAAGTTTTACAATGTCTTCTATTGTCTGAATATCATCAGGGGACAGATCCATCTCCTGCATCTTATTACGGTAAAAAGGAACATTATGATAAACAAGGTTCACTAACTTATTCAGACGTTTCCCTTGTAAAGCACTCATTTCGTCCCTACTCATGCACTCTTTATTCTTATTCCAAATCATAATCAATAATATTTCGATATACTCAATTCTCATGTGCCGACAGGTTGACAACAGACATGTCTGCCATCCCTTGTATTTATCGGTCTATTTATTTCTGTGATCTTCATTAAATGCTTTCATACGTTCTTCCATCACAGGATAAAGTTCGTCACGCATTCGCGATGTACAAGCACGGACACCTTCTTGTTCACTGCCAGTAGTAGAAAGCGAAATGCTGCTCACACCGTAATACAGTAACTCACGCAGTAATTCACCTCCTGTCATATTTCCATATCCAATAGTAAAGAAGAAACCATCACCAACTCTTTGAGTAACATCATAATCATATACTATATGAAAGCCGTTGTCGGTGAAAATTTTCTTCATACGGTCTGCACGGCGAGCATATTCCCTTGTGTCCTCTACAAAATTAATCTTACCCTCAGTTGACAAACGGAGCATTTCTGCATACGCATACTGAGTGGAAGCTGTACACCCAGAAGTAATCATATAAAGGATAGAAGCAATCATAGTCGGACCAAACACACCCGCATCCTTATATCGTTCTGCCAGAGCAGGGAACTGAAGGTCAAACAGTTTGTCACTGATACATGCCAATGCCATACGTTGTCCGGCATAACTGAATATTTTGGAAGAAGAAAGCATCAAAATATAATTCTCTGTATATCTTGCCACAGTAGGCGGGTAAGGCGGCTCGAAAGGATGTCCCATATCATGCCGAAAATCCATGCAGAAATAAGCCAAGTCTTCCATGACAATCACATCATACTCAGTTGCCAACTCACCAATAATCTGCAACTCTTCTTCCTCCAGACAAATCCAAGCCGGATTATTAGGATTAGAATAGATAATTGCTGCAATATCTCCTTGTTTGAGAAAACTTTCAAGTTTCTTGCGCAAAGCTTGTCCGCGATAATGATAGATGTCGAATTCTTTCCATTCCACTCCAATAATGCGAAGCTGGGATTTCTGAATTGGAAACCCGGGGTCAATGAACAAGATCTTATCCTTACCCGGTATTCGCTGTGTACAAGCGATGAATGAACCAAATGAACCAGCCACAGAACCGGTTGTAGGCACACAAGCACGTGGAGAAATATCCAAATTCAAAAATGCCTTTACAAAGCGAGAAGCTTCTTTTTTCAGTTCAGGCACTCCTGCAGCAGCCGGATATTGAGAACCGACTCCTCTGTCCAAAGCAGCTTTCTCTGCCTCCACTCCTATCCGATTGGCTGCAAGCCCGGGAGCCCCTTGGTCCATACGGATAAAAGGAATACCTGTCTCCTTCTCTAAATATTGGGCTATGAGCAACACATCACCAATGGTAGCTTGTGAAAGATTTGCAACATGCAACTCTTTCACTGCCTTTTCAACTAATTCTTTACTGAATATTTTCATAGCATTATCAGTTTTTTACTTTACTGCATTCAGGCCTATATCAAAGGCCCTCTGGTTCATTTCAACAATCTTTTCACCCTTTGCGGCAAAAACACGACCGATACTTTCACGCAATTGTTCCGGTGACAATATCTCAATATATTTTGCAGCCATGCCCAACAATATCACATTGGCACATTTGGGCATGTTGTTTTCTTTTGCTATATCCTCTATTTCCAGTTTCACCACGTGCGGCAAGCTTTCTAATGTATTTACAAGTTCATCATCCTCCGGATAATCGGGAATATTCTTAAAAGGATTAGCAGAAGTAATAATCCAGCCCTCCTCATGCAAATAAGGCAGATAACGTAATGCCTCCATAGGTTCCATGGAAATAATCATATCCGCTTTACCTTGAGCAATAAGGTCTGAATAAATATTTTTGTCGGACAAACGCAGGTTTGACTGTACATCTCCTCCACGTTGACTCATTCCATGTACCTCCGCCTGCTTCAAATTGATGCCTTCTGCTGTGGCTGCCTCTCCTATAATGGTGGCAATAGTCAGGATGCCCTGTCCTCCTACACCTGAAAGTATGATATCTTTTTTCATGACTTATCTGCTCTTTTCTGTCTTAATTTACGATTCAGTGTCTGGATGCATTCTCGGCGCGGAATAATTACAGACACTCCTTTATATTCAATCTCTTCACGGATAATGCGAGTTATCTCCTCCATATTCTTCGGCAATGGAACTACAACACGTACATGCTCCGGCTCTATCCCTAATCCCAAACAAATAGCTTCGAATTTATTGGTGCCTGCAGAATCCTGTCCTCCCGTCATAGCAGTAGTCAGATTGTCCGAGATAACCACAGTGATATTGGCATGGTCGTTTACCGCATCCAACAAACCGGTCATACCGGAGTGAGTGAATGTAGAATCTCCAATGACAGCAATTGCAGGGAACACACCTGCGTCCGATGCACCTTTAGCCATTGTGATGGAGGCACCCATGTCCACACAACTGTCGATAGCACGAAACGGAGGTAGCGCACCTAATGTATAACAACCTATATCACCGAAAATACGTGCATTTGGATATTCTGTGACCACTTTGTTCAATGCGTCATATACATCACGATGACCACATCCCTGACACAATGCTGGCGGACGGGGCATTACCACTTGCGACTTGCCAAATGAGCACTTGACTTCTCGCCCTAATGCTTCACTTACATTGTCAGGAGTCAATTCACCCGTACGAGGCAATGTGCCTGTCAAACGTCCCTTTACTTCATAATCTTTAGATAGGAAAGCCTTCACCATTCCTTCCACAAACGGTTGACCATCTTCTACTACCAGAATATATTTACAATTAGCAGCCATCGTCCTGACTTCGTTTTCAGGCAATGGGTATTGAGAGACTTTCAACACAGGTATATGACTATCATCCCTATCCGCCTCCTTTATATAATTATAACCGATGCCGCAAGCAATCACACCAAATTCATAATCATGTTCCGAGTTCAAATTCTCCAGACAATTATAAGGTGACTTGGAAGAAGATTCTTCCATTTCCTTTTGTTTTCTCACCAATTCCAGATACTGTTTCCGCGCATTGCCTGGCAATAATACCCAATGAGTACGTTCATTGTCTGGATTCAACTGATTTTCTTCATGAATGACTGCAACTTCCACAGCTGCACGCGAATGTGCCAAACGAGTGACCACACGCATCAGTATCGGCAGTTTTAAATCTTCTGAAAGAGAATATGCGTAGCCCATCATATCGTATGCTTCCTGCTGAGAAGACGGTTCCAAAATAGGAATCATAGCAAACTTCCCATAAAAACGTGAGTCCTGTTCGTTCTGTGACGAGTGCATGGAAGGATCATCAGCTGCCAATACTACTAAACCACCATTCACACCAGTAATGGCAGAATTGACAAAGGCATCAGCCGCTACATTCATTCCTACATGTTTCATACATACTAAAGCACGCTTTCCTGCATATGACATACCCAAAGCTGCCTCCATGGCAGTTTTTTCGTTTGTACACCAAGTGCTGTGTAATTTTCGCTCCTTTGCCAAAGGATTGTTCTGAATAAACTCTGTAATCTCTGTTGATGGTGTGCCCGGATAAGCATATACACCTGATATGCCAGCATGTATTGCTCCGAGAGCAATTGCTTCATCACCCAACAATAGTTCCTTTTCAGCCATTATCTATCTTTTATTAATTATTTTTACACCAAAGAAAAAGGATCAGCGTCATTCAATACCGGAAACTTCTTCCGGAAGACCTGTAATGCTTCCATATCTATCTCAGCTGAAGCCGAACTTTCTATGTTCCACGGACATTCAGCCATAATCTTTCCGTATGGGTCAATGATAGCACTTCCTCCCGAATATTCACAAGTAGGATCTGTTCCCATACGGTTTACTCCGACAACAAAGCATTGATTTTCTATAGCACGTGCACGGAGCAATGTATTCCATGCATCTATGCGAGAAGTAGGCCAACTTGCCACATAAAGTATCATATCAAAATCTTTTAAGTTACGCGTCCAGACAGGGAAACGAAGATCATAACATACTTCCAAAAGAATACGTACACCTCTGAATTCTACTACAACACGTTCTGTCCCGGCCGTAAAATGTTTATGCTCACCTCCAAAAGTAAACAAATGTTTTTTATCATAATATTGTACACTTCCGTCTGGACAGACAAAATAGAAACGATTATAATAATTCTCATTTTCATATATCGCTATACTGCCTGCTATGGCACAATCCCGTTCAGCAGCCTTGCGTTTCATCCAATGCAAAGTTTCGCTGTCAGCACTTTCCGCAATGTTTTCCGGCTGCGTACAAAAACCTGTGGAGAACATTTCAGGCAATACAAATAAGTCTGAATCAGGCAGACGATTGATTGCTTCATCTGCTCTTGATATATTTATTTGTGGATTTGCCCATTCTATATTTCTCTGTAAAATCGTTATTTTCATTATAGTTTATAATTTTTAAGCTTTGCAAAGTTAACAAATATAATAATAAGGCAAAACTTTATTATAATTCATCCAACGCTTCGAGGAATAAAAGGTTGGACTTAGTAATGCATAAAAATCAATTGCCTCACTTGACTCTACAGTTTAATGCGCTTTAATATATTGTGCAAGCATCTCAGCGCAGCGTTCTCCGTCTATGCCCGCAGAAACAATTCCTCCAGCATAGCCTGCACCTTCACCGCATGGGAAAAGCCCCTGCAGACGTACATGCTGAAGTGTGCTAGAGTCGCGTACTATGCGCACCGGAGCACTTGTCCGTGTCTCAACCCCAATCATCACAGCTTCGTTGGTCAGAAATCCGTGTGAAGCCTTTCCGAAATTAAGGAATCCCTGTTTCAGACGAGAAGTGATGAAAGAAGGCATCCAAAAATGCAACGGAGTAGAAATAAGTCCCGGGGTATAAGATGTGTTAGGAAGTTCATACGACAACCGCCTGTTCACAAAATCGCTCATACGTTGCGCTGGTGCCGTTTGCCTGCGGTTTCCCTGAATCCATGCTGTACGTTCAAGCCACTGCTGGAAATACATCATGGCAAGCGGATGCTTGTAGCTGTCTGCAACAGGCATATTCTTTCCGACATTCTCTCCTCCTCTATCTTCCACAGCAAACATAGCCTTTGCCTCTTCCAACTTCTCTCTGCCGAAATCCATTGCTACATCAATCAAGTCATCCACATGCAGTTCCACAACCATACCGCTGTTGCTCCACGGCGAATTACGAGACGAGGCAGACATTCCGTTCACAACAATTTGCTGCGGACCGCTTGCAGCCGGAACAACCGTACCTCCCGGACACATGCAGAATGAATACACTCCTCTGCCTTCCACCTGTGTCACAAATGAGTATTCTGCTGCCGGCAGATAATTACCTCTACCGTTGCGATTGTGATACTGTATCTTGTCTATCAGTACCGAAGGATGTTCAAGGCGCACTCCAACCGCAATATCTTTTGCTTCAATTTCCACTCCATTCTCATAAAGCCATGAATACACATCACGCGCCGAATGTCCTGTAGCAAGAATTACCGGGCCATAAAACCTTACCACGGATTGTCCTGAATAAGCAGCTCCATTGTCCGCCAGATATTCCGCTTCCACACCTTCCACCTTTTCTCCCGACACCAGCAATCCGGTCATCTTGGTCTGGAAATGCACTTCTCCTCCGCAGGCAATGATTGTCTTTCTCATGTTTTCGATTACATGAGGTAGCTTATCCGTTCCGATATGCGGATGTGCATCACTCAAAATAGAGGTTGAGGCTCCGTGCTGACAGAATACATTCAGAATCTTCTCCACATTGCCACGCTTCTTGCTTCTTGTATAAAGTTTACCGTCCGAGAACGCACCGGCACCGCCTTCGCCAAAGCTGTAGTTTGACTCAGGATCCACTTTGTGGTCTCTGGATATACGCGCAATATCTATTCGCCGGCTATGTACGTCCTTGCCTCGCTCTATGACAATAGGACACACACCCAGTTCTATCAGTTTGAGAGCAGCAAACAGTCCTCCCGGTCCGGCTCCTACAACCACAGCCTTCTGCCGTCCCTCCACATTCTTATATTCAGTGTAAACGAAAGCTTCATCTTCCGGTTCTTCATTCACATATACTCTGACTTTCAGATTGACGTATATTGTCCTCTGCCTTGCATCAATACTCTTCTTCAACACACGCACATGCTTGATTGTCCGCATGTCCATACCCTTATCCGTAGCTATGAACCTTTTTATCTCCTGTTCATTGGCTGCCTGTTCGGGCAATACCCTTATTTGAAATTCATGTATCATTTTACAGACTTTATTTTCCTGACAAAAATACGAATAATTAAGAAACGGATAAAAACTATTTCAAAATTATTGTTTATAGCGACAGAGGAGTGTATTGAATTTATCTCAGAACAAACACGAGCACTGAGCGTCTTGTTTTATATAAAATTGAATCTCATAAAAAATTTTTTGACATCGTTTTTTTAGCGCATGTTCAGTTTTGACAAAATGATACAAAATCAAGGTGTTTTGTTTTATATTTGCCGATTTTACACTAAAATACTTTCTTTTTGATTTTGTTAAATGTTAAAATCCCAAGCCCTCTGGCACGCGTCAAAGTCGACCGCGCCGAACTTTTCTCGGAGAACGGGGATTCTACGCGCATTTTCTGACACCTCATTGAAATGTGAAATA
>X363_Desmarests_Spiny_Pocket_Mouse__coassemble_1130_pt1 | contig 11048 bp, 8 predicted proteins | sample X363_Desmarests_Spiny_Pocket_Mouse__metabat2_low_PE_006 | metagenome-assembled genome bin X363_Desmarests_Spiny_Pocket_Mouse
GTATATACATCTCTGTTTGATATATAGTTCTCCCACTTCTTTATTAGAGCAGTCATGTCTTCCGGCAGTTCAGAAGAGAACATCATTTCTTCTCCTGTGCGTGGATGCACGAATCCGAGTGTGCGTGCATGAAGTGCTTGGCGCGGACATATCTTGAAGCAGTTTTCCACAAACTGCTTGTATTTTGAAAATTGTGTTCCGCGAAGAATCTGGCTGCCTCCGTATCTTTCGTCGTTGAACAATGTATGTCCAATGTGCTTCATGTGTGCACGTATCTGATGTGTGCGTCCCGTTTCAAGTGCACATCTTACAAGTGTGACATATCCGAGACGTTCCATTATATAATAATGTGTAACGGCATGTTTTCCGATTTCACTGTTGCTTGGGAAAACCGCCATCTGCATTCTGTCTTTAGGATTGCGCGCAATATTTCCTTCGATTCTTCCTTCTTCCTCTTCGATGTTGCCCCATACAAGAGCGTTATATTCGCGTTTTGTCGTTTTGTTAAAGAATTGCAACCCTAAATTCGTTTTTGCCGATGCTGTCTTGGCTATGACAAGCAAGCCGCTTGTGTCCTTGTCAATACGGTGTACAAGACCTATTTCCGGGTTGTTGATATCAAAATCAGGACTGTCCCTCAGATGCCATGCTATGGCATTGAGCAATGTACCATGCCAGTTTCCGAATCCTGGGTGGACAACCAGGCCGGCTTGTTTGTTGACCACAATTAAATCTTCATCCTCATATACAATCTCGATAGGAATGTCTTCCGGGGTAATTTCGTTGTCGTAGTGAGGACGGTCAAGCATGATTTTTATGACATCTCCCGGCTTCACTTTATAGCTGCGCTTGACAGGTTTGTCGTTTGCCATAATAAAACCGGCATCGGCAGCTTTCTGTATTCTATTTCTTGATATGCCCGAAAGGTGTACGATGAGAAACTTATCTACTCTCATCATTTTCTGTTTCTTGTCTGCCAGAATGCGGTAGTGCTCATATAGTTGTGAACTTTCGTCTTCATCGTCCGCCTCTGTGTCTATATATTCTTCTTTCGGTAGAAGCTCTTCTTCTATATCTTGTGGCTTTTCCAATTTTCTTCTTGCTTTTCCAATTTATAAGTCTATATCAAAATCTATATCAGTATCTTCTGTAAGCGAAGAATCGACGGCTAATGAGTCTTCTGTTTCTCCCGCTCCTGCGACAATTGTTAATGCACGGTCACGTGACACCATTTCTCCGGCATAGACTTCACGCATACCTTGCTTTATTCCTATTACAAAGTCTTTGGGTTCTCCTTCGATGAGCATGGTTGGTGTTAGCTTGAATCCCAAAGCCTTTAGTTGTGCTTCGGCTTCACGCAAAGAACTGTTGTTGGCGAGGTCTGGCATTTTTACCATCGGCTCTCCGTTGAGGTTGATTGTTAGATAGATGACTCGTCCGCTTTTCACTTCGCTTCCGGATTTCGGAGTCTGCTCCAGCACGATGCCGGGTACGGCACTGCTCGAATAAGTGGAATCGGCAACAATTCCTTTCAAACCGCGTTCTTCCAAAAGAGCAATGGCTGTTTCCGGTCTTTGTCCTGTTATCTCGGGCACCTCAATTTTTTCTCCGTGATGAGTGTAGATGTCGAGAGCATAAAATGTACCGAACGGAACTGCCAGCAATACCATCAACATCAATACGATGTTCAACCAGAATGTAAATCCCGTCTTGCCTGTAAAATATGTCTTTAGTCCCATAATTAATAATATCTTGATTACGGCCTCAAAGGTACATAAAAAAAGCAGAAGTTCTGTTCAAAACCTCTGCTTTCATATAGCTTTTTTGTTTTTATTGTCCGTAGTTGCTCTTTTCGGTTTAGGCTTTTATACGGACTCTTCCGCTTTGGGAGTCGTTTGGAGAGTTGTTTATTTGCCGTGGTGCTCGCTTGATACAGTAAGCTGCTTGCGACCCTTTCTGCGGCGTGATGACAAAACTCGGCGTCCGTTTGCTGTTGACATACGCTCACGGAATCCATGCTTGTTTACTCTCTTCCTGTTGTGAGGTTGAAATGTTCTTTTCATCTTTATGTTTTATTTTTTAAGTTATTGTTTTGCTTTATCAGTTGTTCATTCAATTCTTCGTTTGCTCTTATTACAACACATACAAGGCTTGAAAAATTGTTCATCAAGCCTGTAAAAATGCTAAATAAGCCAATTCAGCGTGCAAAAGTAGTGATTTTTTTATAATTCGCCCAAAGTTTATGGCGATTTTACATGTCTTTTTTTGCCATTTTATGAAAAACACCTACTTTTGCATTTGTTTTGATACTTTTTAGTGAAAAAATTAATATATAAACTTTATAAATAGAATTTTAGCTATATGTTAGCAGGAGACATCAAGAAAAACGTATGTTTGCGTATTGACGGCAGAATTTATGTAGTTATCGATTTTTTGCACGTTAAACCGGGTAAGGGAAATACAGTGATGAGAACAAAGCTTCGTGACGTGGCTGACGGACGTGTGCTTGAGCGTACATGGATTGTAAGTGCAAAGCTCGAAGAGGTTCAGGTTGATCACCGCCAGTTTCAGTTCCTCTATAAGGAGGGTGAAGATCTTGTGTTCATGAACAATGACACTTTTGAACAGGTGAACATTCCGCGTGAGGTAATCACTGGTGTGGATTTCCTTAAGGAAGGTGATACAATCATGGCTTCTATTGATGCTTCTACTGACACTATCCTTACAGGTGAAGTTCCTGTTAAGGTTGTGTTGAAGGTTACTTACACTGAGCCGGGAATTAAGGGCGATACTGCTACAAATGCAACAAAGCCTGCTACAGTAGAGACCGGTGCTGAAATCCGTGTGCCTCTCTTTATCAACGAAGGCGATATGATTGAGGTTGATACTCGTGACGGTTCGTATGTAACTCGTAAGTAATAAACAACTTTTTATTGTATAAAGCCGTGCCATTGCTTCTGTATAGAGCAATAGCATGGCTTTTTTCGTGGCATATTTTATTGTAGATAAAAAGAAGAGGTGCATCGAAATCACTGATGCACCTCTTGATGTTTTCTTATTCAGTTTATAGTTTGATTTTCAAGATATTTCCGTCTTCAAATCTGATGATGTTCACAGAACCCTTTCTCGGCTCTTTCAGGAGTCTTCCATCTACAGAATACACCTTGTATTTCTTTGCTGCCAAATCTTCCTTCACAGACAAAATGCCTGTCTCAAAGTCGCTTTGAGCGTTCTTTGCTTCTGCAATAATCCGGTCGATAGCTTCTGTGATGGTGGCGGAATCGATATGGCTTTCTTCTGTGAGCTGTATGTCTGCATACTGTTTTTCCACATCTGCCTTTATTTGGGTAATAGATTCCTGCACTGCGACTAATGCCTCTTCAAAGTTTTGTGCCACATCCGGACATTCCGTAGATATTGATGTCTTTGCAGCAGACAACTTTGAGTTGAGAGCTTTTATTTCTTTAGTCAATGCGGCATATACAGTCTTGTTCACCTTCATTTCATCGGTTTCATAAGTCAAGTACTTGAAGTTGTTGGCAATGAGCAAATCCACCAGCTCTTTACCTCTTGTCTGGTATTCTCCGCTCTGATCGACTCCTGCATAGTCCATCAATATGATGCCAGTAGGTCCGGCTACATGTGAGTTCAAGTATTTGATGATAGCCGTATGTGTGTAAGTGGCATTATCTCTGTAACCGTCACTGGTGGATACGCTGCCCAGCAGAGTTTTTGAATAAGCCGATGCGAAGTTATATACCCATACAATCTGTCCTCTCGTCTTTGTCACATGTTGGGTACTGAAGTCAAGCATCTTATTGATAGCTCCTATCTTTACGTCTATGTCACCTTCTTTATGAGTGTCGGAGAAGTCCTGCATATAGAGTCTGCCTTTTGCGTATGTGCTTGAGGTGGCTCCTGTGATGAGTCCTTGCGTCTGTGCGTTCCAATCTACATATCCGCACCAGTTGGAGAAGAATCCGCCTATTGGCTTGCTTGCATATTTGTCGCGACTTTGTATCAGGATTTTGCCTCTCATGTCGCCCACTGTCAGGTCTGTTCTAAAGTCAGCAAGATAAGGCTTTAGTTCATCGCTTTTCAGCAACTCTTGTATCATTGAGTTGTAGGCATTCTCAACTTTATCTCCGTCTGATGCATGCAGCAGATGGATGATGGCAAATTCTGTTGGATTGGCGATGAGTGAGTCTCTCAACTGGAAGAGCACTTCGTCGAAACGAACTTTTGTGGCTATGATACCGTGGTTGCAGTGCAAATAGCCTTCACGCGTTGCAGGACGAAGGTCAAAAGCACGTATGCCCAGTTTCCATTGTTCTCCGATGGTTAAGTCCTGAGTACGAGCGAAAGTATCTCCCCAAGACTCTGTGCCTTCCTCAAATCCTTCTCCTGTGGCAGAATCGTGCGAACCCGGAATAGACAGTACGGCCACGTATGTCTCGTCCGGCAAGTGTTTCATCCAGTTGTCTGCAAAAGTGTAACTGCTCATACAAGTGGTGAGCAGCAATGAAAGTAAAGTTTTTTTCATGATTTAGTTGTTTTTATAATTCTGTTATTTTTTTATGTATCTTTCTTGTAAAAGAATTATATGTGCATTCCTTTTGCAAAAATAGTGATTTTATGGTAGGAAAAAAAGAAGCGGTCATGGAATTGACCGCTTCTTTGCCTATTTTGTATGTATATCTGCATTTTCACAGACAAACCGATAAGTTGAGGTTTATCAGCTGAAGTGATTGATACAGATACCTTTCAGATACCATTCGTACAGACGATGTATGCCTTCGTCTATTTCTATCTTATGATGCCATCCGAGTCCGTGAAGCTTACTCACGTCTGTAAGCTTCTTCATCGTTCCGTCTGGCTTTGACGCATCCCAGCGCAGTTCGCCCTTGAAACCGATTTCCGCCATGATTTTCTCTGCACACTCCTTGATGGTCAGTTCTTTGCCCGTGCCCACATTGATATGGCAGTTGCGTATCTCCCTCTCGTTATGGTCATACGTATCTTTGAAATCTACATTCAGCAACACATGCACACTTGCGTCTGCCATCTCTTCGCTCCAAAGGAATTCTCTGAGCGGAGCACCGGTACCCCACAGTGTCACAGCCTCTGGGCTGATTCCGTAGTGAGCAAGAACTTCGAGTATGTCAGTTTCTTCCGAATTGCCGTCGATGACGACTTTTTCGCCGTTCTTCTGCATACTGACCGGACGGAGAGCGATGTCTTCGCGCACTGCTTTCCAGTTGCCTTCATTCAGACACTTTGCCAGATGTATCTTGCGAATCATGGCAGGAAGCACATGGCTGTTCTCCAGATGGAAGTTGTCATTTGGACCGTACAGGTTGGTAGGCATCACAGCTATGTAGTTTGTGCCGTACTGTATGTTGAAGCTCTCGCACATCTTCAGACCGGCAATCTTGGCTATGGCATACGGTTCATTGGTGTATTCAAGCGGCGAAGTCAGCAGCACATCTTCCGTCATTGGTTGAGGAGCCTCGCGCGGATAGATGCACGTGCTTCCGAGGAACAGCAGTTTCTTAACACCATGGCGGAAGCTTTCGCCGATAACATTCTGCTGAATTTGCAGATTGCGGTAGATGAAGTCTGCACGGTATTGCAGATTTGCCATGATTCCTCCTACATGAGCGGCTGCAAGCACCACTGCGTCCGGTTGCTCTTTGTCGAAAAATGCTTTCACGGCTGCTGCATCGAGAAGGTCAAGTTCCTTATGGCTCTTTCCCACGAGATTCTCGTAGCCACGTGATTTTAGGTTGTTCCAAATGGCGGAGCCTACAAGTCCGTGGTGTCCCGCAACATATATTTTTGCTGATTTGTCCAACATCTTTTTCCCTCTTCCGATTATTTAACGATTCCTTTTTCGAGATATTCTGCAAGGTTGGTGCGTATATGGTCTGTAGCTTTCTCTACGGCAACCTTTGCCATGTCGTGCTCAACCATAATCTTTACAAGTTCCTCGAAAGAAGTCTTTGCAGGGTCCCAGCCCAACTGTTCCTTTGCCTTGGTAGGGTCGCCCCAGAGATTTACCACATCGGTAGGACGATAGAAGTCCGGTGATACCTCTACAAGCACCTTGCCTGTAGCCTTGTCATATCCCTTTTCATCCAAGCCTTCTCCCTTGAACTCAAGTTCGATGCCGGCATGTTTGAAGGCATAATAACAGAACTCGCGCACTGAGTGCTGTACTCCTGTAGCGATAACGAAGTCTTCCGGCTTCTCGTTCTGAAGGATGAGCCACATACACTCCACATAGTCTTTGGCATATCCCCAGTCGCGAAGGCTCGACAAGTTTCCGAGATATAGTTTCTCTTGCTTTCCTTGTGCGATACGTGCAGCGGCAAGCGTGATTTTGCGGGTTACGAATGTCTCTCCTCTGCGTTCGCTCTCATGGTTGAAGAGTATGCCGGAGCAGCAGAACATGTTGTATGCCTCACGATATTCTTTCACAATCCAGAAACCATAAAGCTTGGCTACAGCATACGGACTGTAAGGATGGAACGGAGTCTTCTCGTTCTGAGGCACTTCTTCCACCTTGCCGTAAAGCTCTGATGTAGAAGCTTGGTATATGCGACATGTTGAGGCAAGTCCGCAGATACGTACAGCTTCCAATACACGAAGAACACCTGTGGCATCGACATCGGCTGTAAACTCCGGAGAGTCGAAACTTACCTGCACGTGGCTCTGTGCTGCCAGATTATAAATTTCGTCAGGACGTACCTTGCTGACAACCTGCAACATACTCATTGAGTCGCTGAGGTCGGCATAATGTAAATGAAAATGCGGTTTACCTTCGAGATGGGCGATTCTTTCACGAAAATCTACTGAAGAACGACGTATGGTTCCATGTACGTCATACCCCTTTTCTAATAAGAACTCGGCAAGATAAGAGCCGTCTTGTCCGGTAATACCGGTAATTAATGCAACTTTTCCCATAAAAAATTATATAATAATATGTAATGATATCAAAGCACTTACTACTACATATATAAATCCCTCTGCAAATATACGCTATTTTTGATTACTGCCCAAGTTGGGAGACTATTTATCGCATTACAGCCCGCACTCTGTTGATATTGACATCGACATTATCACCAATATGAGGAGCATGTAAAAAAAATGTATATCTTTGCACCACAGAGACTATGGCAAGGAAGTGATTTATGCTCTGTGAACTTTTTTTTCAATAGACAGACGATCTTTTTCCTTGTAATCTTCATTTCAAATAAAACTAATAAATCAGATTTATGAAAGCAAAAGTCACCGCTCTATTTATCTGGCTCACCTGCACTTTCGGATGCTTTGGAGCGACAAATGGCGGCAACAGCGATGCAAACAAAGAAGTTTCTTCATCAGGCGATGTGCAGAACGAATGGGAAGCTTTCCGGCTGAGTCAGGTAAGACTACTTCCGAGTCCGTTCCTGCATGCGCAGCAATTAGATGCAAAATGGCTGTTGAGTTTGGAGCCAGACCGACTGTTGCACCGGTTTCACAAGAATGCGGGGCTGCAGCCTAAAGGTGAGAATTACGGCGGATGGGAACAGCACAGAGGAGGCGGCAGAGGTCTGGGGCACTATATGTCTGCTTGCGCCATGATGTGGGCATCGACAGGAAATCCGGAGTTCAAGCAACGGACCGACTATGTGGTCAGCGAACTGGAGAAATGTCAAAAAGCAAGAGGCACAGGCTATATAGGCAGTGTGGAAGACAGCATCTGGACACAAGTGGGCAATGGCGATATCCGTTCTACCGGCTTTGATCTCAACGGCGGGATTGTGCCGTGGTTCATTCTCCACAAGTCTTTTGCCGGACTATATGACATATATGTTTATACGGGAAATGAGAAAGCAAAGACGGTTCTTGTGAACTTGTGTGATTGGGCATATTACCAATTCCAGAACCTGAACGAAGAGCAATGGCAACGGATTTTAGCTTGTGAACACGGTGGAATGTTAGAGGTTTTGGCGAATGTTTATTCCATCACAGGTGACAAGAAATATCTTGAAATGAGCCATTGGTTCGATCATAAGCAGTTCTTCACTCCTCTGTCTCACCAAGTGGATTCACTGGCGGGTTTACATGCCAACACACAGATTCCCAAAGTGGTAGGACTGGAAAGAAGGCATCAGCTGACGCACAGCGATGATGACAAAACAAAATCGCATTTCTTTTGGGAGACTGTTGTGAAAAACCACACTTATTGTATCGGAGGAAACGGTGATGGTGAGCATTTCGGACCAAAAGGAATACTGTCGAACAGATTGAGTGACAGAACGGCTGAGACATGCAATACCTACAACATGCTGAAGCTGACCAAGATGCTGCTTGCCGAGACCGGCGAAACGAAATACGGCGACTATTATGAGCAGGCTCTGTACAATCATATTCTGGCTTCGCAACATCAGGAAACAGGAATGACCACTTACTATGTCCCATTAGTGGCTGGTGGTAAGAGAGGCTACAGCAGTGCTTTCGAGACATTCACATGTTGTGTGGGAACGGGGTTTGAAAACCATGCACGATATGGAGAAGCCATTTATTTCAAAGGTCATAAGAACAAGCTGATGGTGAATCTGTACATACCGTCCGTACTGATATGGGACGAGACCGGCATGACCATCCGGCAGGAAGGAAGCTTCGAGAAGGACGGCAAGGTGAGGTTTACAATCGACTCGTCAAAGCCTCAAAAAGCAGCTTTGCTCTTCAGAATGCCTTATTGGACAACGGCAAAGACAGTGGTGAAAGTAAACGGAAAGAACATCGACAAACCGGTCTGTCCGAAAACATATCTTGAAATCAGCAGAAAATGGAAGAAGAACGACAGCATTGAAATCTTTTTTGACATGCCTCTATACACGGAACCGATTCCGGGCAATCCGAACAGGCTGGCAATAAAGTACGGACCGCTGGTGCTGGCTGGCAACTTGGGCGACAAGAAGATTGACTCCGTGAAGGACATTCCGGTACTTGTCGTCGATGACAAACCGGTGGGCGAATGGGCTGCCAGAGTTTCCGAGGACAGTGTGTTGTTCAGAACTCAGAATATAGGAGAAGAGTCAGACATCACCTTAGCTCCTTTTTATACTTTGTACAAAGAACGGTATATAGTCTATTTCGATGTCTTCGACAGAGAAACTTGGGAAAAGAAGGAACAGGCATACCGGGATTTTCTCCAAGAACAGGAGGAACTGAAAAAGAGAACTGTTGATTTCATCCGCTTAGGCGAAATGGAGCCGGAGAGGGAACACAATCTGAAGGGGAAAGACACAGCTGTGGGAGAGTTTATAGGGCAGAAGTTCAGGCTCACTTGGAACAACGGCTGGTTTGCATTCGACATGAATGTCATCGACTCCGTTCCTTTGAAACTGGTGGCCACTTTCTGCGGAAGCGATAGCGAGTCGTGTTCTTTTGATATTTTTGTGGATGACAATCTGTTAAAGACTATCACACTGAAAGCGCAAAAGTCAGAAGATTCTTACGATGTGAAAATAGACATTCCTGCAGAATATGTTAAGGGTAAAGACCACGTGAACATCAAATTCAAGTCTCATAAGGACAGAATGGTAGGAAGGGTTTTCGGGGTTAGAATCGTAAGATAGTTTATAGAGTTGTTAAGTGGGTGCATTCACTGTTTATGCAGGTGAATGTACCCACTCATGCACAAAAAAGGGTACAAGCACAAACTGTCAAAATAATAGCCTCTCTTTGTCTGAATAGATTAGATATATCCATAAAGTATATTATATGTTGCCATAATTTAGTGCTCCATAAAAAATTTTTTGACATCGTTTTTTTGAGGAGTATTCGGATTTGACAAAACGATAACACATTTAGCTATTTCGGCTTCTAAATTTCTGATTTTACGCTGTTAATCTGTCTTTTTGATTTTGCCAAATGTTAAAAAATCAAGCCCTCTGGAACGCTTCAAAATGAGGCATGTCGAACTTTTCTCGAAGAATGGGGATTCTACGCGCATTCTCTGAAGGCTCTGCAAAATGTGAAATAGTGTTTCATCTTGGAGCAGTTCTTTTACATTTATTTATTTCCGGCGAAGAGTATTTGGAAAAAAAGTACTAAGTTCTCAAATTTCCAGCGCACTGTCGCCAATTTTTCAGCGCACTGCAATTTTATTTGCAGCGCAGTAGAAATTTTCTCACTGTGCGCTGAAAAAATAAAAACAGCGCGCTGAAAATAAAATTGCAGTGGGAAGTGGAGAAAAAGACAGTTTGTTTCGGTTGAAATGTTAAGAAGTGTATAATTCGTGGCATGGGAGGAGTGTTTGAACAAAAACTGAAAAGTGAGTGGATTTGAAGCGGTGTTTGGGTATGGAAACGGTGAGATTAGTTGTAAGATATTAATAATCAATATATTACTAAAATACGCGAAAATCTCGAAAAATTGCCTCCGGCGCGCTTTTTTGAGTGTTTTAAGGATTTTTATATCCGATTGATTATCAATTGATTATCTTTGAACCGAAATCTTTCTCTCTTTATTCCCGGCAAAAAATTGTCCGAAGTGTTAAATTTTTATTTTGGGCGAAAATATCATTTTGTCACCTTTAAAAGTGGAATTTTAGCGTGTTTTTAGTGGATGTGTTGAATATACCACTAAAATTCATGTGGAATTGATTTTCATTGACTTTTATCGCAGAAAATCAACTATATTAGAAAATGACGGTACAACTATTTGTTAGGGAAAAGAAAGCCCTAATTTCAAAGTGGCCGAATTTGACCACTTTAGAATGAGTGCAGGTTTGCCGTCTTTTGTGTTGAGTGCTTCGGAGTGGATAGAGCGCACGAATGCAATCGGGATAATAGTGAAGAAAGGTCGTTATGGAGGCACCTATGCTCATAAGGATATAGCCTTTGAGTTCGGGTCGGCAATAAGTGTGCCGTTCAAACTTTATCTTATTGAGGAATTTCAGCGGTTAAAGACGGAGGAACAGCGGCTGTTGGGCTGGTCGGCGAAACGTGAGCTGTCGAAAATCAACTACCGCATACATACCGATGCCATAAAGC
>X363_Desmarests_Spiny_Pocket_Mouse__coassemble_1133_pt1 | contig 11026 bp, 8 predicted proteins | sample X363_Desmarests_Spiny_Pocket_Mouse__metabat2_low_PE_006 | metagenome-assembled genome bin X363_Desmarests_Spiny_Pocket_Mouse
AAAGTAAATAAATGTAAAAGAACCGCTCCAAAACGAAACACTATTTCACATTTTCTGGCGACTTCAGAAAATGTGCGTAGAATCCCCGATTTCCGATGGAAGTTCGGCGCGCCTCATTTTGGCGCGTGCCAGAAGGGTTGGAATTTTAACATTTGGCAAAATCAAAAAGAAAGTTTTATTATGCAAAATGTGAAAAATAGAAATTAAAGCCATAGAACATGCTGTCGTTTTGTCAAATTCTATTTTCGACAAAAAAACGATGTCAAAAATTTTTTTATGGGGACTTTTTTGGGCTGTCTTCGACAGACTCCTGTTTGACACATGAAGTACCTTGTTGAAAATATTCCTATATGATATTATGTATGGTATTACTACATCCTTGAGTGCAGTAATATTCTAAACAATCAGTCACCTCCTCCGCTCATATTCTCTTGCATTTGATTATTACGTGGCTTCCGTTCGCCAAAGTGGTGGCGAACAGATATGTATCGCCGCCTTCTGCCAGTTTCATCTTTTTGCGCAGTTCGCTGACTGTTGCCGGAAAGTTCCTGACAGTGAGATTTGCCTTTTTTTCTCCGCTCATGAACTGTTTCAGTTCTTTCTTGGAGAACGAAGTGCATGCTTCTATTGTGAATTTGCGTCCCGGAAAATCATCGTGCAGGTCATCGGATGTGTAGAGATGGCTGCTCGGATGCAGCTTGTCCATGCGGAATCTTGATGCAAGCGACTTGAACGCACTGGCTTTCATAATTGAAGCGTTAGGTTCATAGAGGTATCTTCCCAGTGTGTCGGTATATCTGCATACGGCAGTCCGTTCTTCCTCACTGGTGAATGGAAATTCTACCACTCCTTGTTGCGTGATATTGGTGCAGAAGATGCGTGGAGTGTATTCCCGAATGCAGTCTTCTGACAGCAGGAACAGGGTTTCTTTGCATTCTCCATCTACACTCACCACGTGGATTTCCTTTATCCCCTTCAGTTCGCGTCCGGCAGAAGAGAGGTCGAGCATCGGTGAGAGCTTAATCATCACGATATCCGCCCTCGCAAGCAGTGTGTCGTTCAGTTCTGTCACATCGGGGGTGCAGTCTTTTATGGCAACGGTCTTTCCTCCGTGACTGTCGCGCCGCGCCGGATCAATATAAATAAGACTCTGATGTGGGATGGAAGACAGGGCTTTCTCGCTGTCGCCGTGGATGATTTCAAGATGGTGTATGCCCAGTAGCGGAAGATTTGTGGAGGCAATATCACACAGCTCTTTCTTTTGCTCCACGAATATGAGTCTGTCGAAACATCTTGCCATCATGGCAGCATCGACTCCAAAGCCTCCCGTGAGGTCTGCCATTGAGGACAATGCGCACGGACAGGAGGAAGCTTGCAGGTTGAAAATCCGTTTCAGGATGTGCCGCTTGTATTCCGCGGTGGCTTGTGAGGAGCATTGTTCGAGAGACAGATGCACGGGATAGACAATGCCTTCGGTGGCAGCCCACAGCGGCAGCTTGTGTCTTGCCGACTGCCAGCCGCTTATCTGCACGACTGCGCCCGGCACATCTATGTCGGGATAACGTCCGGCGCGTAATGCCAGTTCCCGGACATCATCTTCTCTGTGGTCTTTTATGAATTGTTGGAAAAGAGTCATTGGATAGAGGATTAGGAATATTGAAAGGAGAGCGTCGGATGGGGAATAGTTCTCCGTCATCTGATGGGTTTTCTGCCTTCCGCCTTTACTTGCTTTCTGGTTTTTAGATTGAAATGCCACCATTCTGTTTTCAACACCTTGAATCCGCCGGCGGACATCACACTACGGAGCAGCCGCCGGTTGTCTGCCGCCTCCTGGGTTAGCATCCCTGTCCTCAGCATTTCTTCTTCATATTCGGGATGTGCGGCGCGTCCCATGTAGTCAACCAGAGTTCCCATAGGGATGCTGTCTCCGTTTTCGTCGCAGATGCTTATATCTACGGCAAAACCATAGTTGTGCAGCCCCCCTCCGTTAGCAGGATTGCTTACATAGATGTTCTTGGAAGTGCCTTTGACCACGTCCCACATTTTTTGTTGTATGGACATTGGACGTGCAGCGTCATATATGATAAGACTCCATTTCGGATGCCTCCTTTTCAGTTCTTTCTGTGCCTTGGCAAGAGCTTCGGCAGCCAGCGGATGCAGATATGCCTCTTTGAGGTCTGTATATAAGACCTTGCCTGTGAAGTTATCCGGACGTGAATACATAAGGCTGACATGGATGGTGGAATCATAGTCCGTCACATCCACATACCCTTGTTTTTTCATGCTTTGTGCCGTGCGGCTTGGTTGCTGTGCAGAAACATGTATTGGCAACCAAAACATTGCCGTGATGAGCATGATGTTTTTGATATTTAGAATGTTCATTTTTTGTGCTCCTGAATATGAAGAATGTTTCTTCGGCAAAGTTAGGGATTTTTCTTTAGAAATGGTTTTATGAGTGGTGTATTCGATAGTATAAGCGGGTGTATTTGACAATGTATCTCTTAGGACATGGAGGAATCTATGAAAACATTTACAAAAGAAAGATATGGAGGAATAACTAACGAATACACTTACGATTGGCAAGCATTCAAATAAAACAAAAAATGCTTCCAAACGCGGCATGGCATCAGAAGCAGCATAAAATATAAAGAGTCGTGCCGACCTTTGCCCAAAGCAAAGACAGGTACGACTCTTTGTTGCTTGTCACCAAGGAATAGAGTGTCTGACTATCAAAACTGTTTCTGTAGAATCAGGCAAAGTACACCTCTGTTTTTTTAGCTTAAAAATAATAGCATACATTCAAATAGAGCTGTCTCTTTCCCGTGTCAGCATCTGTCTCCAACTCTATTTTATTTTCTCTGGCAAGCCATCCTACAGCCGCATAAAAGTCCGGTTCTGTAAGACCGGATGCCTGACGAAGGCGCTCACATGTCCAATACTGACTGTCATGATTCTCATCCATAAGTCTCCACAACTTACCGGCATTTGTTCCAATTACTCCTTTGTCCATAATATCACGATTTTATTGGTTAATATGCTGCAAATATAACATTTAAAAATTCATTCCATAAGTTTTTTCGCGTTTTTAATGACACAAAAGGAGCCAAAAACGCTTCTTTTGTACCTTTGTGCGACATTATTCGCAAAAAGGCACAAAAAAAGCGTTTGTTAGGTTCTATCCGTCTCCGGACAAAACCTGACAAACGCATTCATATCATGCTCCGTAAATATTTTATTTACAGAGTTGCATCATAAAGATTCTTACATTCGTCCTCCTCCAAGGGCATTGTAAAGAGTGATGATACTCTGAATCTCAGCCACTCTGTTAGCTGTTTGTGACAGTTGTGCGCTGAGAAGACTCTGACGAGCTGTCAATACATCCAGATAAGTGGTCGTACCATGCTCCATGAGAAGTTCTGTACTGTTGAGAGCAGTCTGTAACGACTCAACTTGCTTTTCAATCATCACTTTCTTGTCGCGGCTTGTCTGATAAGCCATGAGAGCATCATTTACTTCCGAACCGGCTTTCAGCAATGTCTGCTGGAAAGAAAGCGATGCCTCTTCTTGCTGTGCCTTAGCTATCTTCAGCTGTGCAGTAAGCTTGCCTTGCGCAAAAAGCGGTTGGGTAAGCGATGCGACAGCAGACGCAAGGAACTTTCCCGGATTGACAATCATGCCGGCAGAATTTGTCCATCCTGCACTACCGCTGAGGGTAATACTTGGATAGAATGCTGAACGTGCTGCATTTGTAGTATAAAAAGCACGTTCAAGCGCACGTTCCGCCATACGTACATCCGGACGGCAGGACAGCATCTCAACAGGCACTCCCACAGAGAAACTGTTTGGGAACTTTTGTGCTGCCAGAGTTCCGCGCTCATATTTGCGAGGAGTCTCAGCAAGCAACAAAGCAAGACTGTTCTCTGTTTGGTTAATCTGTTCCTTCAAGGAGAGCACAGAAGTCTGTACATTATAATATGCAGCTTCCATTTGTGAAACGGCAGCTTCGTTAGCCATACCGGCTTCCATTAATGCACGTGTAGAAGCGACAGTCTCTTTCCAAGCGTCAGCTGTTTGCTGGGAGATGGTAAGTTGCTCATCGAGCATGAGAAGAGTGTAATACACATTTGCCACTCCGGAAATCAGCTGTGTGCGTACAGCCTGCTGATAATCCTTATTCTGGGCGAGCACAGCTTTAGACTGCATCTTTGCATTGCGAATTTTACCGAAGGCATCTAATTCCCAACTTGCTGTAATAGGAATTGAATATGTCTGAGTAGCCTTGTTGCCATCAAAGCTGCTGACTGTTCCACTTGGTGTGAAAGCAAATGAAGGCAGATAGGCAAGCTTGGCTGCAAGCAGAGAAGCTTCCGCTTCTTCCACACGCAATTGAGCGGTCAAGTAGTCGGTGTTATTCTGTAAAGCTTGTTCGATAAGAGCCTGAAGCTTCGGGTCTGTAAAAAGCTCATGCCAGTCCATATATCCAAGACTGTTTGTATCCTCAGCCTCCGATGCCATTTGCACACCTTCCGCTTGCGAAAGGTGCTGCTTGTCACCATAGAGGTCGTCAGCTACAGAAGTTTCAGGTTGATATTTTGTATATATGCCACAACTGCTGAAAAGAACAGTTGCTATGATTGGCATAATAGATTTCTTCATATTCTTAGTCCTGTTTTTTATTCTCTAATTTATTCTTACGCATTTGCTCTCTACGTTCCTCCAAACGCATAGTCTGGAAGTCCTCTTCAAACTTCTCCTTGCGGAAACGCTCATGCCAATATTCAAATATGATATAGAATGCAGGAACCACAAAGAGGAGGGCAAGAGTACCGATAGCCATACCACCGACAACACCGGTTCCGAGGGAACTGTTACCGTTGGCTCCGGCTCCAGTAGAGAACATCAAAGGAATCATACCGAAAATCATCGTGAGCACAGTCATGAGGATAGGACGCAAACGTGCCTGAGCAGCAGAGAATGCAGATTCTACCACACTCATTCCCTTACGACGACGTTCCATTGCAAACTCTGTGATAAGGATGGCTGTCTTTGCCAGCAAACCGATAAGCATGATTACACCGGTCTGAAGGTAAATGTTGTTTTCCAGTCCGAAAAGTTTTGCGAACAAGAAACTACCCATGAGTCCGAACGGCACTGAAAGAATGACGGCAAACGGCACGAAGAAACTTTCATAAAGTGAAGCAAGGATAAGGTAGATGAGCACAATGCAGACACCATAAATGAAGAGTGTCTTCCATCCACCACTTGCCTGTTCCTCACGCGACATACCACCGTATTCATAACCGTAACCCTGAGGCAGTGTCTGTGCGGAAACTTCCTCGATGACTTTCTGCACCTCACCAGTTGAATAACCGTCAGCAGGGTTCACCTGTACAGTGATAGAGCTATAGAGGTTGAAACGGTTTGCCACTTCCGGACCCTGTACTTTAGTCAATGTCACAAACTCGCTGATAGGAGCCATCTCCGAACCATTGCGGACATACATATTATGTATAGAATGTTCGTCAAGACGATATTCAGGAGAAGCCTGCAACATTACACGATAGACCTTACCGAACTTATTGAAGTTTGATACGTATGCACCACCACAGTATGCACCAAGTGTTGACAGAACGTCTGCCGGAGAGATACCAGCACGCTTACATTTTGCCGCATCTACATCCACTGCAATCTGAGGGAAGTTCATGGCAAATGATGTATATGCCATTGCCACTTCCGGACGCTGGTTCAAAGCACCAAGGAATTGCAGGGTGTTCTGATAGAACACAGCCTTATCGCCACCGGTCTTATCCTGAAGGTTCAACTCAATAGAGTTACCCATACCGTATCCCGGAATCATACCCGGCTGGAAGCAGAATATCTGCGCCTCCTTTATCTGGGCAAACTTGGCATTCAGACGCGCCATGACTGCATTGGCTGAATGTGCCTTTCCTTTACGCTCGCTCCAGTCTTTGAGACGGATAATACCCATACCGTAAGAAGTACCCTGTCCGGAAATGAAACCATAACCTGCTACCGTCTGATAAGTCAGAATGTCTTCCTCTTCAGCAGCAATAGCTTTTACTTTGTCCATCACCTTGTTTGTCTCAACAAGTGTAGAACCCGGAGAAATACTGATGTTCGCCATGATTACACCTTGGTCTTCCTGAGGCACCAAACCTGTTTTCGTCGTCATCATGAAGAATGCAAGCAAAGCCACAGCTGCTGCTGTACCGAGCCATACCATCCAACGGTGTCCGATGAAGAATTTCACACCTACCTCGTATTTGCGGAGCATAGCGCTGTAAGAAGCATTGTATGCCGCACGTACACGTCCGTTGAAGCTTTTCGCGCTCTTGTTTCCGTCTGAAGCACGCATAAGCAATGCACAAAGTGCCGGACAAAGCGTAAGCGCACAAATACATGATAGACCTACAGAGGTTGCCATTGTGACACCAAACTGAGTATAGAAGATACCTGATGTTCCACCCATGAATGTCACAGGTATAAACACCGCCATGAACACGCAGGTACATGAAATAACCGCCATTGTTACTTCACCGAGCGCATCTTTAGTGGCAAGATAAGGTGATTTATAACCTTCATCGAACTTTGCCTGCACTGCCTCAACCACGACAATGGCATCGTCCACAACGGTACCGATGGCAAGCACAAGAGCAAACAAAGTAAGAATGTTGATAGTGAATCCCGCCATCTGCAAGCAGGCAAATGTTCCGACCAACGAAACGATGATGGATATCGACGGAATAAGGGTAGCCTTGAAATCCTGAAGGAAGAAATATACCACAAGAATCACAAGGATAATAGCTATGACAAGAGTTTCCACCACATTGTGGATTGAAGCGTAAAGGAAGTCATTCGAGGACATCATCTTTGTGAAATGTACACCTTCAGGAAGATCCTTTGCCAACTCCTCCAGTTTTGCTGTGATAAGGTTGTTCACCTCGGTTGCATTTGCTCCGGCAACCTGGAATGCGAGGAATGCCACACCCGGCTTTCCGTCGTTTTCTCCGTGGAAGCTATAGGAAAGTCTTCCCAGTTCCACTTCTGCCACATCTTTCAATCGGAGTACACGTCCGTCTGCATTAGAACGAATCACAATGTTTTCAAACTCTTCCACTTCTTTCAGACGTCCTTTGTACTTCATCGTCAATTGATAAGTATTGTCGGAGTTTTCGCCTAATGCACCGGTAGGAGCCTCTATGTTCTGCTCGCCGAGAACAGCTGTCACGTCAGAAGGAACAAGCCCATATTGCGCCATAAGTTCCGGTTTCATCCATATACGCATACTATATGTATCACCGAATGCCATCACATCACCCACACCTTCAATACGCTTGATTTCCGGTACGACATTAATATCAAGGTAGTTTGCAAGGAACGACTCGTCATAGTCAGGGTTGTCGCTCACGAGAGAGTTAATCTGGAGGAACGAATTCTGACGTTTATTCGTGGTCACACCAATTTTGGTAACTTCTGCCGGCAACACACCCTGTGCCTTTGACACACGGTTCTGCACATTGACAGCCGCCATATCCGGGTCGGTACCTTGTTTGAAATAGACCTGTATGTCTGCCGAGCCCGAGTTTGTAGCCGTTGAAGTGATGTACATCATGTTTTCAACACCGTTGATACTTTCCTCCAAAGGCATTACCACTGAGTTCATCACAGCTTCAGCATTGGCACCTGTATAGTTCGCAGACACTCGCACCGTAGGAGGTGCAATGTCGGGATACTGTTCCACCGGCAACGTGGCAAGTGAAATCATACCGACAATCAATATAAGCAACGAAATGGACATCGCCATTACGGAGCGTTTGATAAATATATTTCCTTTCATCTTTCAGTTAATTAAAAAGCATGTGCATCTTTCGTACCTGCAGTCTGCAATGCCTCCATACACAATCTGCTTTTTTAATCATTACTTTATTCTTATTATTTTACTTGCTGTCCCGGACGTACAAGACCTGCACCTTCTTTGACAATTTCTTCACCTTTCTTCAAACCGTCAAGAACCACATATTCCCTGCCGTCACTCGTTGGAGCTACTTTTATGATGCCTGTTACAGCCTTTCCATCAACCACTTTCCAAACCTGAATCTTGTCCTGAACCTGTACGGTAGCAGTCTGAGGAATCACAATACAATTTTTATACACCTCAGGAACAATGACATTACCGGAAGCACCGCTGTGAAGAAGGCGGGATGCGTTAGGGAATACGGCACGCACACCTACTGCACCAGTCTGACGATCGATGACACCGCTGATGGATTCAATCTTACCAAGCTCCGGATACATAGAACCGTCGTTCAACTGCAACTTCACTGCCGGCATCTTCTCTACAGCCTCTTCCATGCTGCCATACTCACGAGTCATGTTGAGAAGCTGATTCTCTGTCATAGAAAAATATACATACATGTCGCTATTGTCAGAAACGACAGTCAGAGGCTCCTGAATTGACGGACTTACGAGTGCGCCTACACGATAAGGTAACATACCGACAACACCGTCGCTCGGGCTCTTCACTTCCGTATATGACAAATTGTTACGTGCATTCACTTCCTGCGCTTTAGCCTGAGCAAGCTGTGCCTTAGCCGTAAGATAAGCATTCTCGCTTGTCTTCAAGCTATATTCAGAAACAACTTTCTTCGCATACAGTTCCTTATTGCTGTTATAGCTGAGTTCTGCTGTTGCCAGTCCAGCCTTGGCTGCTTCCACATTAGCTTCCGCAGTCTGGAGAGCAGCTCTGTACGGAACCTGATCAATGATAAAAAGAACCTGTCCCTTTTTCACCTTATCGCCTTCAGCAATACAAACTCTTTCGATTGTACCGGACACCTGAGGCAGAATATTTATATCCTGTCTTCCGCGTATAGTTGCAGAATAAGAAGTAGATAACTCTTTGTCTGCTGTTTCAACTTTCATTGTTGCATAGCTCGCGCCCATCTGTCCTCCTGCCTGTTCTTGTTTGCAGGACGTCATCCAAAAAGTGCAGCCAATCAGTCCTATAAGCTGCAAAATTTTTCCGTTTACTGTTCTCATAAATAGTCTATTTGTAAAAAAAACAGTGCAAAGATAGAAGAAAAAAACATGCCAACAATGTTATATATTCTTCACAAAATGTTCTATTTTTCCTTTTTGCAAATTTTATATATTATTATAGCGCACACAGTGGGCTTTCTGAACACAAAAGAGGAAGAATAGACAACAATTATTCTATAATTATTTAGCATTTTTGCAATCGAAAAAAGAAAAAAAGGATATGAAAAATGAATATTATAGAAATGTCGGCATAAAAGATTTCAGCTTTATCAAATATGACATCGATTACAAAGATGACGACTTTGTGGTCATTAGAAATCTTAAACACATGCCATACAATGAAGAGACAATCAGACTGGACTGTCTCATCATTGCTTTTTGCTCCAATGGGCACATGCAGATAGAGCTGAACGACAAGATATACAACTGGGAAAAAGGAAATCTGGCAATGATTCTGCCAAATACATTGCTCAAAAACGTTCAAAGTTCCGAGGATTTTATTGTAGATATCATTGTCTTCTCGCACAATTTCACAAGAAACATATTCAAATTCCAGAAAGATCTTTGGGACATTGCAATGTATATCTACAGCAATCCTATAAGATATGCAGACCAAAATAAACATCTCACATTCAGTCTTTACTCTCAACTGCTGAATGCCAAGATAAAAGAAGAGAGTAACGAATATAACAGGGAAATCATACGACATATCTTCTATGCCATGTTTTGTGAAATACTGCGCGAAGTGAACAGCTGGATTCCAGACAACAAAAGAGCCATCAAGAACGACCTCAAACAGTCTGACTATATATTCAAGAAGTTCATCGAAAAGGTTACAGCGGATGACGGAACCCACCGTTCCGTATCATACTATGCAGACCTGTTGTATTACTCACCCAAGTATCTGTCAAAAATCGTAAAGAATGTAAGCGGAAAAGTGCCTCTGGAGATAATACAGGCACATGCCACGGAACTGATAAAATATAAGCTGAAAAACTCCGACATGTCGATAAAGGAAATATCCAACTATTTCAAGTTCCCTAATCCCTCATTTTTCGGAAAATATGTAAAGACTCACCTCGGCATGTCTCCCAAAAAGTACCGTGAAATGCGCAACCAATAACAAATTAGAAGGCTCAATAAATCTGTCCTCCAGCATCTTGCCCAATATGAAGAAGGAAAAGCGCAAAAAGAGAGAATTGCCGTGCATACAATTTACAGAAGGCAATAAGAAAATAAGGAAGATGTTCAGAGTTAGTACGTTGTTTGGTGGAGGTTTATGAGCATTCACAGACTCCTCCGTGTATCAAATGAGTTACTATGTTGGTTTTCAGTGCTATACATCCACATCATAGTCTTTTCAGGGATAGGTATATAGGCTCCTCCCCTGTTAGGGGCAATTGCGGAATAGGAGCAATTGGGGAGCTTGCGACGGAGGAATCTGTCGGAGACAACCGCATGAATCGCACTAAATTGCTACTTTTTTAAATGACAAAATGATATTTTCGCCCAAAATGAAAATTTAACACTTCGAGCGAATTTTTACAAGGGACGAAGAGGCGAAAAATTTATTATAGAGATAAGTTTCTGATAATCAGTAAGATATAATTTTATTCAAAATACTCAAAAAAACGTACTGGACGCAATTTTTTGAAAATTCTGAGTGTTTTAGTAATCTTTTGATTATTAACACCTTACAATTAAATCCGCCGTTTTCGTTCTCAAATGTCCTCAAAAAATCGCTCACTTTTAAGTTTCTGTTCAGACACACTTCCAAAGCCGAGAATTACACACTTCTTAACATTTCGTCCGAAGCGAACTGTCTTTTTTTCTGCTTCCCACTGCAATTTTCTTTTCAGCGCGCTGTTTTTATTTTTTCAGCGCACAGTAAAAGAAATTTCACTGCGCTGCAAATAAAATTGCAGTGCGCTGCGAAGAAAAAAACAGTGCGCTGGAAATTTGAAAA
>X363_Desmarests_Spiny_Pocket_Mouse__coassemble_1135_pt1 | contig 10992 bp, 5 predicted proteins | sample X363_Desmarests_Spiny_Pocket_Mouse__metabat2_low_PE_006 | metagenome-assembled genome bin X363_Desmarests_Spiny_Pocket_Mouse
TAAAATTACAGTGCGCCACGGCTAAAAAAACAGTGCGCTGAAAATTTGAAAACTTAGTAGTTTTTTCCAAGAGCTCTTCGCAGGGAATAAATAAATGTGAACAATCCGTCCAAAAACGAAACACTATTTCACATTTGAAAGTGGTTTTCAGAAGTTTCAAAAATAAGCGTATTTTTCAACAAAACTTCCTCTCGCTCGGAAAAACCCCGAAAAATCACGTTTTTTTCGATTTTGAATGTTAAAATTTTGGAGTGACAAAAAGACAGCAAAATAGAGTATTTAATTCTCATTTTGCTGTCTTTTTGCTTATTTCCATAACATACGAGCTATAACAAAAAAGCCTTTATGACCGTTTCCAGAAGACACGTGTGAAAAGAATAATAATTGGGAAAATCTCCAGACGCCCTATCAACATGAGAAACGAGCAGATGACCTTTGCAAGCGGACTGAGCACAGACCATGAATGTACAGGACCGTAATAATCCATGCCCGGACCCACATTGCTCAAAGAAGACATAGCAAGTCCAAATGCCTCATAATAATCAAACGACTGGCGCGGAGAACTCTGATCGACACCGCAAAGAGCAAGCACAAAGGCACCAAGAAACAATGCTCCCACAAAAAGGGTCACAAATGCCATGAGCGTCTGAACGATAGAAGACGGAACGACATTGCCGTTGAGACGAACAGGGAGCACGGCGCGAGGGTGCAGGATGCGCATGAACTCATTGTGCATCACACGGTAGAGAATGGACATACGGACGCACTTGAAACCTCCGCTTGTCGAGCCCGAGCAGGCACCGGCGAACATGACAAATAGCAGCACTGGCATCAGCTGTACGGGCCATAAGGTGTAATCGCACGTGGCAAGCCCCGTGGTTGTCTGCAAGGAAACCACAGTGAAAGCCGACTCACGGAATGCAAGTTCAAGGTCATTGAGATTATTGGATATAAAAAGGAATACCGTACATACCAGTGTGGCTCCGCCGGCAATCATCATGTAGCATCGCAACTCCGCATCATTGAAAAAGCGGTTGATGCGCCCTTTCAATATCGTATAATATATGAGCGTATAATTGACTCCAGAAATGAACATGAAGAATATGAGCACATATTCTATGGCAGGGGAATGGAACACATCGTGCAGTAGTTCGCTGTGCGTACAGAATCCCCCCGTGGCAGTGGTTGCCATCGAAACATTCACTGCATCAAACACATCCATTCCGCAAAGGATGAGCGTCCCAATGCAGCTGACGGTAAGCAGCAGATACACCGTTCCAATCCACTTGGCAGCCACACTTATCCGCGGATGCACCTTGTCGTGCAACGGTCCGGTGGATTCGGCGGCAAAGAGTTTCACCTCTCCTACCCCGAAGGCAGGGAGAATGGCGATAGTAAAGAATATGATACCTATACCTCCTGTCCATTGCGCCATACTCCTCCAGAACAACAGCCCCTTGGGCACTACGCTCAGGTCGTCAATGACGGTCGAACCTGTGGAGGTAAACCCGGACATGGTTTCGAAGAATGCACTTGCCACATCGGATATGCAACCGTCTATCAGGAAAGGAAGCATACCTATCAAGGTGAATATAATCCACACCAGCGAGACGATGATATATCCGTCCTTACGTCCCATGTTCTTTCCGGCTCTTGCACCCATAGCAATGCCAGCCCCGCCGACAACAAGAGCTATTCCGGTCGGGATGAGAAAAGCCATGATATTTTCCTTGTACCAAGCAGAGACACCGAGACACAGAAGCATGAGTCCGGCTTCAATGAACAACAAAACACCTATTACTTTAGCTATAAGTTTCCAGTTGGGCATGATTGTCAGTTTGTAAGATTAAATTTAGTCGTTGTTTTGACCATCTAATTTAGCCTCAATCTCTTTTATTGACGGCATTGTACCTTCAATTTTTTCTGGATAGAGTTTTTCAAGCTCATATTCGGATATTCCGAGGGGCTGACTGCTTGATTCAAGAGCATATTGAGCCAATGTGTTGCTTTTTTGCTTACAAATAAGCAATCCAATTGTAGGATTATCTCGTCCTTCCTTACGAAGAAGATGATTACAAGCTACAACATAACCGCCGAATTGCCCTGCATCGGCAAAATCAAACTCACCGATTTTTACCTCTACCACTACATAGCAAGATAATTTGAGATTGTAGAAAAGTAGGTCTATAAACTTTTCTTTCTCAGCTATTTGTAGGCGATATTCCTTGCCAACATAGGCGAACCCTGTACCAAGTTCCAACAGGAAGTTCGTTATATTGGTCAACAACGTGTTTTTTAATATACGCTCATTGTATTTCCCGCGTAAACCAGTAAAAGAAAAGTTGTAAGGGTCACGTGTCAGTTCTTGTGCCAAATCGCTGTCCACATCAGGAAGTGTACTCTTGAAATTTGTCAGAGCTTTACCGTTACGTTCATACAAATCTGTACCCAATACATTGAGCAACATATCTCTGCTCCAGCCATTTTCCAACGTCTGACGAACATAGAACAGAGCTTTATCGGAACTATTTGAACATTTGTCTATTATGTAACGATGATGCCCCCAAGGAATTGAGAACAAATCAGAATACAATTTTTCCACAAGCTGTGGAAGATTTGCTGTTTCAGATTCTTCCACAACTTGTGGAAGATTTGCAATTTGTTGGTTATAAAGGACATAAAAACGCTTAGCATAACGAATTGAAGTTTCAGACAAACCTTCTACACCAGGCATTTCATGGCATAAATCACGGCTCAGTGTAGCATAGAACTTACTGCCATACTTATTGTCCACTTGCTTTTCCTCAATGTCCTTGCCAAGTTCCCAATAATAGCGAAGCATTTCTTTGTTCACCTTTATAGCCGCCTTGATTTGACTGCTACGATAACGCTTAACAAGTTCCTTGACCCATAAAACGTAATCCTTATCCAATATGCTGATAGATTTATTCATAATTATATTTCTGTATCTATTTTACATAGTCTTTTCAGTCTATTTGTTACTACTTGTGAGTTTATTCACAGACTTCTCCGTATATCTTTAGTGGTTATATTCGACTTAAACAAAAAGGAAGTCTGTCGAACGCATCCACTAAACAAGGACAAAAAAGTCCTGTTAAATATTTATACAAAGTTCACTTGAAGTACCTGTCCAGCCTCTTCAATGTAGAATTAATACAGAAGACTACCACCTTATCTCCTTCCTGCAAAACGGTTTTTCCAGACACCAGACATCCCTTGCCGTCACGCACCATGCCTCCGATATTCACTCCGCGCGGAAGACCAAGCTCCATGACACTCTTTTTCGTGATTTTCGAACCTTTCTTCACAATAAACTCAGCCACATCGGCATCGGCAACGGTAAGTTTCTTCACATTATCCACTTTCGCCTTCAGAAGCATCCTATAGATATGACTTGCCGCAATCACTTTCTTGTTGATTATCGTACCCACGTCAAGATCCTCCGCCATGTCAAAATAGTCGAGATTCTCCACCTGAGCAATAGTTCTGCGTATGCCTTTGCGCCGCGCCGCAACACAGGCAAGAATGTTTTCTTCATCATTGTCCGTCAGCGCAATAAAAGCTTCAAGATGGTCAAACCCTTCGTCGTTCAACAACTCCATGTCATGCCCTTCACCGTTGATGACAAGAGTACGCGGCTTAACTAATCTGCCTAACTCTTCACAACGCTCCTGATTCGGCTCTATGATTTTGACGCTCATGCTGTCTGGCAATGCCCAGTCGGTACGTACAGACAGTTTTCCACCGCCTACAATGACTGCATGATGCACGGACGGGTAATCATCTTTGCCGGACAAATGCCGTATGGTGTTGATTTCATTTCTTGTAGTCATAAAAAAGACAAGGTCACGCGGCAGAATCTTCTCATCACCATACGGTATGACAGTGTCGCCTTCGCGCTTGATTGCCACCACATGGAATTTATGTCCGTCCATACCGATATCCCGGAGCGTCCTTCCCACAAGAAGATTGTTCTTATTCTTTATTTCTTTGTCGAACTTCGGATTCTCATCGTGCATCTTGACACTCATAAGCACAAGATCCTTATTGTCGCCAAACTCCCACAACTGCCTCACCCAACTGAATTGCGTAGAGGCTGCTATATCCTTTGCAGCAAGCAATTCCGGATAAATGAGCGAGGCGATGCCCATGTTCTCAAAAAACGCACGATTCTCAGGACGCATGTACTCATAATTATCAACTCGCGCCACAGTCCGTTTCGCGCCCAACTGCTTTGCCAACATGCAACACAAAAGATTTTCGCTCTCGTGAGGTGTGACAGCAATAAACAAGTCAGCATCTTCCATGCCGGCATCCTTCATTCCTTTCAACGATGTGGGAGGAACATTAAGCGTCATGATATCGAGATTCGTGTTGAGCTTGCTCAGTTTCTCCTCGTCACGGTCAATGAGTATGACACTTATATTGTCGCTTGACAACAGACGGGCAAGATGAGTACCGACCGCACCGGCTCCGGCTATGATTACTTTCATATTATATCACTTGAAAATATCGCAAAAGAAGACCGGGAAAGCCGTATATGTACATATCAGGCTTCCGGTCTTCAATTCTATATATTGAATTTGAGTAATTTCTCGGCAATACTTACAGCATCCATTCCGGCAATCTCACGCAACTGCGCCACGGTTCCGTGTTCTATGAACATGTCCGGCAAACCTACACGCTTCAGTTCCGGAGAATATCCGTTGTCCGCCATAAACTCAAGTACAGCACTCCCGAGACCACCACTGACCACACCGTCCTCTACTGTCATCACACAAGCGAATCTTTCGCCTACCTCACGCAACAAGTCCGTATCTATAGGTTTCAAGAATCTCATGTCATAATGAGCAATGCTGATACTGCGCCCCTGCGCATCCGCCTGTGTCTCTGCTATCTCTATAGCCTTGGCAGCCTCAGTACCGATAGGCCCTAAGGACAATACGGCAATGTTCCGTCCATCCTTCAACAGACGTCCCTTTCCCACAGGAATCTCCTCAAAAGGACATCGCCAATCAACCACAGAGCCGCGTCCGCGAGGATAACGTATGACAAAAGTACCTTTGTCCGGCAACTGCGCCGTGTACATCATACGCCTCAGCTCGCATTCGTCATACGGAGACGCAATAGTAAGATTCGGTATCGGACGCAGAAAAGCAAGATCGAAAGCACCGTGGTGAGTGGCACCGTCCTCGCCGACGAGACCGGCACGGTCAAGACAAAGCACCAGATTAAGCTTCATTATGGCAGCATCATGTATGATGTTGTCGTATGCACGTTGCATAAATGAAGAGTAGATATTGCAGAATGGAAGCAAACCGTCTTTCGCCATACCTCCGGAGAAAGTAACGGCATGACCTTCTGCAATGCCCACATCGAAGGTGCGCTGAGGCATCTCTTTCATCATAATGTTCATCGAGCACCCCGTAGGCATGGCAGGAGTGACACCGACTATAGCGGGATTCTGCCGGGCAAGCTCAAGAAGAGTCTCGCCGAACACCGTCTGAAACTTGGGAGGAAGAGCCGCATCCTTTGGAGTATCGAGAATCTTTCCCGACTCAGGGTCAAACTTTCCGGGAGCGTGCCACACCGTCGCATTCTTTTCCGCCGGCTTATATCCATACCCCTTCGTCGTATGGATATGAAGAAGTTTAGGTCCCCGCATTTCTTTGATAGTTCGCAGAATACGTACAAGCTCTATCACGTTATGACCGTCCATCGGACCGAAATAACGAATATCCATGCCCTCGAACATATTCTGCTGGCGAGTCAGCACAGACTTTATACTGTTGTTGAAGCGTATAATCCCCTTTCTCCGGTTCTCATTAAGTATCCCCCATTGCGAAAGCTTCTGCGCAATCTTATAGCGCATAGTGTTGTAAGTGCCATTCGTTGTGAGATTCAGCAGATACTGGCGCATCCCGCCGACGCTACGATCTATCGACATATTGTTGTCGTTGAGAATAATGAGCATGTCATTGGGAGTTCCGGCAGTGTTGTTGATACCTTCAAAAGCAAGTCCACCGCTCATAGCACCGTCACCGATTACCGCCACCACTTTTCTGTTTTCTCCATGAATCTTTGCTGCAACCGCCATTCCTAAAGCTGCAGATATGGAGTTAGAGGCATGTCCACAGCAAAAAGTATCGTATTCGCTCTCGCCCGGAAACGGAAACGGCTTTATCCCATGCAATTTGCGATTGGTACAGAAACTGTCCCTGCGCCCTGTAAGAATCTTATGTCCGTATGCCTGATGTCCTACATCCCATACTATACGGTCATACGGTGTGTCATATACATAATGTAAAGCCACTGTCAGTTCCACAGCACCAAGACTTGAAGCCAGATGTCCGGGATTGACAGACAATTCCTCTATGATGTCATGCCTCAATTCTTCACACAAGCACGGCAACTGCTCTATGCTCAACTTGCGCAGATCGTCAGGACTATCTATGCTTCGTAAAAGATTAAAATTAGATTTCTCTCTCATTCTTCTTCACTCTAACTTGGCAAAGATAGTGCAAACGGAAGCCATAAGCAAATTTATTCACATTTTGTTTGGCTTGTGCCGCCGCATTCATTAAAACGAAAAAAGGACATCCCCTTGCCGAGGACGTCCCATGAATTATTATCTGTGTCGTTCAGACAAGCCTTTCAGCCTGTCCTTCCGACCGTCTGTCAGAATCAGAAGATTACCTTTGAAACCTTCACTGTGCCGTCTGACAATGTAGCCTTGAGGATGTTCACACCCTTCTGAGGAGTTGCCACACGTACACCGCCGAGAGTATAGTACTCTACTGCTACAACCTCTGCACCAGAAGGAGTTACACCGTCGATGCTTACCTTGCTGTCAGTACCGTAATAAGTGAGCTTGAAGTTGTCAGCAACGAACCAGTTAGCACCAGTCTCCTTTGTGCGGATACCGATAACAACTTCGCTGTCAGCCTCCTGCTTAGTGAAATAGAGAACATAATGCTCAGGAGCACTTCCTACAGTGTGAAGATTCTCTGTGTAAGCAGCGTTTTCACCTTCCTGTGCAAAGAGGAATACACCTTCAACCGGTGTGTTTACATCACCCTGATTGCATGCGATAGCATCTACTTCAAGAGCGTAACCGCCGGCTGGAAGGTAAGCGAGCTTCTGAATAATCTCTGCATCTTCAAGAGGAGTGTTACCGCTTCTCCAAGCCTCGATGAACTGGCTGCAAACAGCCTCTGATTCAGGGTTTGTATATGTATTGTTGCTCTGGTAGCCTCTGTTGCCCAGAGTGTATGCAGTGTAATCCCATCCGTTGGCATTGCCATCGTCGAATGCAGGGTTCACGATAACCGAAGTGAAGTCGATAGGGTTCTCGTCAGAAGCCTCTGAACCATCCGGAACATTCAACTGAGCAATCATGTCCTTAACTTCTTCTATCTTAGCCAAAGCCTCAGCACCTGTATAGTTGTCCATATTTGCGCTGATTTCATCAGCAAGAATTTCAGCCTTCTCAATGACAGCTGCAGCAGCAGTACCATTTGACATTGCATCAGCAAGGTTATTGAGAGCATCGTTGAGGTCAACGTAAGCCTGTACAGAAGCCTTCGCAGTATTGATAGCGGCATTAAGCGCGATTACTGCATCGTACATAGCGTCTCCGCCCTGAGCGTCAGCAGCATTTCCCATTGCAGTCTGGAGAGCGTCCAAATCTGCACTGAACATTTCTTCAGAAAGAAGTGCTGTTGCAGTTTCAGTAAGAGAATTGATTACATCTGCAAGAGCCTCTTCGTTCTTACCCATGTAAGTAATCTTGAAGTTGTCCCAAAGAGTCCATCTGTTTGCCTGTGCAGCAGCGTTCTCCTTCTGGCGGATACCGAGACGCATTGTTCCGTCTGTAACGATACCATATACATTCTGAGTGAAGTTCATACTCTCGTCTTCGAGAGAGAATGCAGCAGAAGCAGCATTCATGCCATCGAGTGTGTATGTACCGTTAGGAGTTGACCAGCAGTTGTCTCCAAGGTTCTCTGTATATTCGATAGACATCACGTTCTTCACCGGAGTTGCGAAGTCATTGAAATAAACTTCTGAAAGCACAGGGTCTGAATCTTTTCCTGCCCATGCCACATCATTGGCGGCAGCACGGTAGAATGCCTGTACGCTCACCTTGTAAAGACCGTTAGGAAGTCCTGATACGTCCTGATAGAAGTCGAAGAACATGTTGAATGCCTCAGCACAGTAGTTGTTAGCGTTACCGCCGTGTGCATTTGTGATGCTTCCCGTCCATCCTTCTCCGTTAGGAAGTTCAAAGCCCGGATTAATGACCACACTTGTCATATCACTGCCTTCGCTCACACCGTTCTTGATGGCACGTTCTTTCCATACCTTCAAACTGTCAGTTTCGTCAGTAATCTCTTCTGTTGTGAGCTGGAGGTTAGCGAGAACATATTGTGCACCACCATTAGGATAGTTCTCGTCCGGTCCGTCTTCGCTCATGAGATACCAAGTCACAAATTCCACATCGTCACCAGCAAGGTCCGTATGCTCTTCAAAATACTTCTCAGCCTCTGTTACAGCAGATGCGTATGTAGCGTATGCATCGACGTTAGCCTGCAATGCACTTACAGCATTAGTCACAGCCGGAATGGCAGTCAAGATGTCAGCTTTGCTTGTAGCAGTACCTACAGCAGCCACAGCCTTGTCATAGTCTTCCTTGTATGAAGCCTTGTAAAGGTCTCCCTCGCCGAGTTCGATTGTCGGAAGAGTCTTCACAGCTTCCTCTTTCCACAATGTGTAAGCCTCGTCGCTGTCGCCGTAATAAAGGAGTTTCCAGTTGTCGAGCAATACCCAGTCGTTGCCAATAGTTGTGCTCTTCTTGATACCGATGGTGAGTTCTCCGTCTTCACCTACACATGCATATACAGCGTTCTTGTAAAGACCTTTCTCAAAATAAGCAACGGCTGTCGCCATGTCGTTAGGAATGAATTTGTCGCCCACTTGAGAATTGTTGCTGCCCACAGCCTCTGACACAGCCTCGTCCATAGCACGCTTGATTGTGTTGCTCATTTCGTTGACCGAAGTGGTGGCATAGAGAACTGCGTTGCGGTCTTTTGTCGGATCCTCTGTATAGCTGTTGTATTCAGGGTCGCCGCCATGTCCACCTGCACGGTAGAATGCCTGTACCCCTACACTGTATATACCCGGCTTGAGGTTCTTGATTGTCTGATGACCGTCAAAGTTCTTATTGAAGTATTCGCCGGCTCCGGAGCCCTGTGTAGGCGCATCGCCCTCCCATCCGGAATTGTTGCTGTCGAAAGTAGCATTTGTGATGGCAGCAGTCATGTCAGCAGGTTTGTCAACCGACGCATTGTTCTTTGCATATTCGATAGTAGCCGCATCAACCAGCTTCACAGCCTCAGTAAGTTCTTCTGCTGTGCTCTCAGTGTTGTTATAGACAGCCTCTGCGTCTGTAAGCACGATGCCCGGACAATCAGCCTTTGCCTTGTCGATGGCAGTCTTGAGAGTCATGGCTGCACCATAGAGCTTCAAAGCCGGAATGTAAGCCTCGTATGCTTCCGGTGTCACGAAATACCAGTCAACCTGCAAAGTCTCTCCCGGGAAGCGGCTCTCTGTGCAGAAGTAGCAGTTGTTATCTGCCTTTGACGCAACAAGACCAAGCCATCCATTTACTTTGTCAGCCTCATAGTCGGCAACTGTCTCTGAAGCTTTGATACGGAACATGCCGTTGTCCTGTTTCACGAAGTTCCAAGAGAAATTCAAGTTGTTGTTCACGTCGTTCTGACGGTCAACCCAGATAGTTGCAGAGTCGGTACCGAACCAAACTTCATCGAAGCGTTTCTTCACCTCCACCGAATCCTGAAAGACGTATGTCACACCGTCCCATTCCTCTGTGTCGATTTCTCCGTAATTGGCATTGATTGCTTGGCGAAGTCTTACCTTTTCGCCTTTAGAAGTGCTCACACCTGCGCGAGTGCCCCACTGTCCCATACCTGCGAAGAACGCACCTGCATCTTTGTTGTAAAGATAATAGACCACATCAGTTTCCGGTTCAACGGCTGCCGGGTCTGCAGGCTTTGTCCACTGGGCAAATGCTGTACTACCTACAAGCATTGACGCACCAAATAGAAGTAACTTGTGCTTCATAATTGAATTTGTTAAGTTAAACGATAAATTATTGTTGGTTAAGTTGTTATATGCTTTATAAAATTAAATGATTCCCCTTAATTGTCTGTGTTTTTCTACACGGCGAAGTTAAGGAAAACGGTACATCTCTCCGCAAGAGATGTATTTTGTGCGGCAAATATAAGTAAAAACATAATTGAGAGGAAAAAAAACTTGTTAAAATTTTGTGCTCTTATAAAATAAGTATAATATATACATGCAATGCTGTTTGTGAGGATGTTTGACGGAGTTCTTGTGTGGTAAACAGATGTATTAGCGGCGGTGAAGAAAGAGTTTGTCGAAAGCATCTACATAAATGACGAAAGCACGCTAAAATGTCATTTTCCAATTTGACAAAATGATATTTTAGCCCAAAATGAAAATTTAACACTTTGAGCGATTTTTTGCTGAGGGCGAAGAAACAAAATTTTTTGCTTAAAGATAAATTGTTGATAATCAATTGAATGCAAAATTTCTCAAAACACTCGAAAAAATCTACCGGATGCATTTTTTTGAAAAATCTGAATATTTTAGTAATCTATTGATTATTAATATTTTACATACAAATCTACCATTCCCATACTCAAAATTCCTCAAAAATCCACTCACTTTTAAGTTCTTGTTTAGACACTTTTCCAAAGTGGGAAATTATACACTTCTTCACATTTTAATCGAAACAAACTGCTTTTTTCTCCGCTCCCCACAGTTTCTATCTTTTCAGCGCGCTGTTTTCAAATTTTCAGCGCACAGTGCTGAAAATTGTAGCGCACTGGAAATAAAATTACAGTGCGCCGTGAAGAAAAAAACAGT
>X363_Desmarests_Spiny_Pocket_Mouse__coassemble_1147_pt1 | contig 10892 bp, 8 predicted proteins | sample X363_Desmarests_Spiny_Pocket_Mouse__metabat2_low_PE_006 | metagenome-assembled genome bin X363_Desmarests_Spiny_Pocket_Mouse
ACCTTTTATATATCGTGCTGCCCCTGTGTTTTCCATGAAACGGAACACCCACTGAGGATTAGGGTAGTTGATAGTGCCCAGCCACAAATCGGTCGTAAGACTATCCTGCTCCAGCTGTGGACCGAGATATCGCTCAACAAAGATAGCAAGGTCTTCAGGTCGCCACGTACAACACTGCCAACACGGTTCCCATTGCACTTCGTTCTGCGGCATCAGTATGTCAATATGTATGCCTTCGCGTTCATATTCTTGAAGATACTTTGACTGATAAATAGCGTATGAACGCAGAAAACCGTCCATCATTTTGAATGATGTGACATTCATTGTCACCTCGTAGTTTGGATCGAGACGGTTGTGCGCCTGATCCGTTCCATTGATGCCGTGACTCTTTAACGAGTAGTGTTCCGATAGTTTCATCCAATAAGGAGGTGTCCACGGCGAAGCCCACATCACAATATCCGGTCTCACCTGCTTGGCAAGTTTGATGAAAGGTAGTAGAATATAGCGGTCGCGGGCAATGGAAAAATTACGCTGCGTCCAGTCGTAAGGCACATCATTATAGGTATAGGTAGAGAGTGAAAGGTCATTGCCTCCCATCGGTGTACGTCCGATGGCAAAGTGTATGCCTTCCTCACCGAACATTTCCTGCATCAGAGCAAGACGCTGCGCTTCAGTCAGCACCTGCATGGCATCCCATCCGCGCTCGGTGAATGTACCTCCGAAACCGTCAACAGGTTGCAATACGGTAGCGGAATTTATCTCAATAGCCTCATCACACACTGCATCTGTCGGTCGGACAGCGGCTGTCTGCCACGGTTTGTTCTCTGTGGTTGTGATGACTGTGACCTTTTGTGCATACAAGCCACATCCGTTCAGCAGAAGAAAAGCGAAAAACAATGTTCTTTTCATGTTCATTTGAGAATATACTTTTTTATGGTTAATAATATAAAATCCTATGTTCGCGCATCCGCTGAAAATCTGCTTCAGTGTGCAACCCTCCGGGATGCAGAAAAGTTCGCTTCTCTTGCGCCTCAGCTATGAGCATAGCCTGCATCATAGCGATGAAAAAAATGACTTTTGTCTTCATACGTTGCTTTTTTATAATTGAGACAATGTTTGTTGTTGGACAAAATTAAAGAGCACACATATAAGCGAACTGCACCATCTGTAGAAAAAAAGGTGGTACAATTGTACAAGGCATAAAAAACATAAAAAGGACAGTTCTTATGTACAAATTATACAGTTTTGCACCATAAACGTCTCCATTCTTGTTTTTTACAGATGTCTCCGACCACTTTCTCTTATTTTTGAAAACTGTTCTCTTAACACAGATAAATAGGAGAAGGAGGCTTAACCAATGAGTTTTTTACTAATTTTGCGACAAAAACAGAAAATCCGACATGCTACGTCACGTTTTATTACTAATATTTTATATTGTATGCACTTCCCTTTTGGGAACGGAATGGCAACAATATACTTCCCGCAACGGACTAGTTACGGGAGAAGTTCATCAAATCATAGAACTACCCAATGGACAACTGTTGGTGAATTGCGAAGGGGTCTTCTGTCTGTTCAATGGACGGAGGTTTGAGAAGTTAGCATGTGACCGCAGGAACGTGATGCGTCTGCCTCACTACACAGAGAGCTATGCCCATATATGGCAAGGTGACACACTGCTATGGATACGCGATTTCTATAACCTATATGCTTTTGATGTAAGGACACGAACTTTCTGCTACGATTATGAGAATCACATTGAAAGACCGGAAATCCAAGAACTTATTAGTGGAAATTCAGGAACAGAGCATCTGCCAGCCTCGGTAGAAGAACTTATAGAATCTGTCAATCTTCCTTTTGTTCCTACAACAGGTCTCGTTGATCGACAGGGAGGTGCATGGATTTGCACACGTGAGCAGGGTATTTTCTATCTGCCTCCCCAAAGACCACGAGCCGAGACTCTGCAAAATGCAGACGAAGTAGCAAACGAAGTGCTAAGTATGCGCGACAGCAAGGGAAGACGATGGCGAACAAATCCAAACGGACTGATATGCTACACGAGCAACTCTACTATTTGTTACCAACAAACAGAAACAGGAGATTTCCCAAATGTCCACATCAAGAAGGTGAACGGGCTGTTACATAACTATACGAACTTTATCACCCCACTGCCCGATGGGCGGCTGCTATTATGTAATCTTATGAATGTTCTCGGCTATTTTTCGCCTGAGGAGTGCAAATTTGCCTGTTTAAACAATAGTCTGTCCGCTATCAACCATTATCGTTATCTTGTCGGGGCATGCCCATTAGCAGAAAAAGACAGGGTATTGGTATATGCCCAGAATGGAGCTTTCGTTCTTGATACTCGTGCTGACACACTCTGTCCTTTCATTCCAGATAAAGAGATTGCCCAATATTCAGACAAATACAATTGTGTTCTCTTAGACCGTAGCAAACGATTGTGGGTGGGAACTCAGAATGGACTTTTTACAATAGAAGCGACAACAATGTCCGACAAAAGCGGCAGCATTACAAAAATATCAGGTCTGACCAATGATTGTATTCGCAGCCTTGTGGAGGATGAAGACGGTAGCATCTGGGTAGGGACATCGTGCGGAATTAGTCGGATAGCCAAAGGTGTGACGAATTTAGACGAAGTTGATGGAGTTCCCAACGTACCAATGACAGAACGTGCTGCCGTGCGCCTTGCCGACGGACGGATGGCTTTTCAGAATCCCTACGGATTCACAGTATTTCATCCTTCATGGTTCGCAAAAAAAGCCGATGCTCCCTCTGTGGTGCTGGTAGGAATGAGCGTATGTGGTCAACAGTCTGCCAATGAATTCTCCTCTTTCCACAGTCTGCCTCATAACCAAAACGACCTTACCGTCCAATTTTCAGCTCTCAATTATGCAGCACCGACCCACACTCATTATCGTTGCCGTTTGCTCGGACTCAAAGATGAATGGCAGACAGTAAGCGATGGTGACCTTGCAAGCGTATCTTATTATGCCCTGCCGCCGGGGCACTACACTTTTGAGGCTCAGGCTGAGGTGGACGAAAGCGGATGGGGAAAGACACTACAGATTGCATTCCGAATCTGTCCTCCTTGGTGGCTCACATGGTGGGCTAAAATCCTGTATGTACTTGCCGGTGTGTGGGCTGTCTGTGTATTTATCGCCACTTATCTGGCACGCAAAAAGGCACGGCTCATAGCTGAAAACGATGACCGTGTGAACCGTCTGTTTGAGTTGCGCGATGAAGCCCGCCATCAATTTGCAGAAAACATCAATGTCAACCCTGCCGGACTTGCTTCCAATGCCGATGAAGAAGCTCTTGTACAGAAACTGCTGACCACCATTGAAGCAAATATTAGCGATGTGAGTTACACCGTAGATCAACTGGCTCTTGATGTGGGCATCGGACGTACCCGACTTTACAAGATGATGCGTACCATGCTTGGTATTACTCCAAACGATTTTCTGCGCGGTGTGCGCCTCAAACATGCTGCTCGGCTGCTCACCACCACCCCACTTCCCATTGCAGAAGTGGCACTGAAAACAGGTTTCAACACTCCTCGTTACTTCTCCTCTCACTTCAAAAAAATGTTCGGTGTACTCCCAAGCGAATACAGAGATGGAAAGAAACCACGAGAAAACCAAGATCATTCAAACATGCAGTAATGAAGGATTACATGTATCTGTCAATGCGTACTCGCGGAGACAGATACCAAAAATCAACTTTTCAATTTGACAAAATAATATTTTCACCTAAAATAAAAATTTAACACTTCGAGCGATTTCTTGCCGACAGCGAAAAGACAGAAATTTTCGTTTTTAAGATAAACTATTGAAAATCAACGAAATATAAAATTTTTCAAAATGCTCAAAAAAACGTACTGGGCACAACTTTTTGAAACTTACGAGAATTTCAGCAATTTACTGATTATTAGTATTTTACAAATAAATCTACCACTTTTGCTCTCAAACACCACCCAAAATCCACCCACTTTTAAGTTCCTATTCAGACACACTTCTAAAACAGCAATTTATACATTTCTTAACATTTCAACCGAACTCCACTGTCTTTTTCCCCATTTCCTAATGCTTTTTCAAAAAATCTACGCTGAAAATTTCTCCAATCTACTAAGCGCGTGAATTTGTAGCACACTGCAAATAAATTTACAGTGCGCTGGAAAAATGACGACAGTGCGCTGAAAATTTACGCACTTAGTAGATCTTTCAAAAAAACTCTTTGCCGGAGATAAATAAATGTAAAAAAACCGCCTGAAATGAAACATTATTTCACATTTTAATGAGGTGTTAGAAAATGCGCGTAGAATCCCCATTCTCCGACAAAAGTTCAGTGAGCTTCATTTTGGAGCGTTCCAGAGGACTTGGAATTTTAACATTTAACAAAATCAAAAAGACAGTATTTTGATGCAAAATCGGTAAAATTAAAATGGAATCAGTTGTATTGCTTACATTTTGTTAGAAAATAATTTTGTTAAAAAATATATATAAAATATTTTGTTATGGGGGTATTAGTAGATGTATTCTACAGACTCCTCCGTCGCTAACGCGCCACCTCCCCTAACAGGAGCAATTGCGGAATAGGAGCAATTGGGAAGCTTGCGACGGAGGAGTCTGTAAAAAACACTACTAATATCCCTGTTTAAACATATAAAGAATCTGTGAATGTAACCACAAAAAGCCCAAAATGAGCTTATACATCCTTCTCGGTCAGCAATTGCCGGAGTTCCTTCATACCTTCCCCGGCACCTTTCTTTATTATATGTATATTGGAAGCAGAAACTACACTTGCCGGCTTGGGGTCAATCAGATATAACTTGGCATCCGGGCGCACATAGTTAAGCAGTCCCGCCGCCGGATATACATTGAGCGAAGTGCCTATCACCACGAAAATGTCAGCTTTCATCGCCTTCTCAATGGCTGGCTCCATCATGGGTACACTCTCGCCAAACCACACGATGAACGGACGGAGTTGGGAACCGTCAGCTGCCTTGTCGCCTATTTTGATGAATGGACGTTCTTCCGGCAGAGTGGTGATACAACGTGAATCGTTGGGATTCCGACTGGAGGTGGCCTTCATCAGTTCTCCGTGCAGATGGATGACATGGCTGCTCCCGGCTTTCTCGTGGAGATTGTCGATGTTCTGCGTGACCACAGTGGTGTCGAACCATTTCTCCATTTCTGCCACGATGCGATGTCCTTCGTTAGGCTGACATTCGAGCAGTTGTTTGCGCCGCTGATTGTAGAAAGTGATGACAAGTTCCGGGTCGCGGTAGTATCCTTCGATGCTTGCTACCTGTTGCACCGGATAGTTCTCCCAAAGACCGCCAGCGTCTCTGAATGTACTGATGCCGCTTTCTGCCGACATTCCTGCTCCTGTAAGGAATACTAATTTTTTCATGGTGATGAATTTATGTGTTGCTGGATAAAGATAGATTTTTCCCCGTGCGGCATACTTTGCCGACAAATTACCTACATCTGCCCTGATTCAATAAGAAGTATGCAACGCTCCGTCAGTTTGTCATCCACTTCCGGGTCGTACTGTTTTTTCAGGCTTGCACCGAAGAGGGAAGCGAAAGCGTTGTAGAAAGTTGCCTTGAAACCTCCCATGTAGGTCTTTATTAGCTGGTATGACGTTTGGTCACACTGCCTGTCAATAAGTTTGATAAGCAGTTTGCCTTGTGAAAAAGTCAGTTTCTTCAGTTTGGGAGTGTATTGCCGCTTCAGTTCCTTTTCCATGAACTTCATGTACTCGTCCTTCGATTTCTTGTCCGGAAGAGAGTCCATGTGCGCTACTGTACGGTCGATGGTGTGCTGTATATCCACCGCAATCGGATATACTTTCTTAATGTTATTGGCTATTTTATAGTATTTGCGTGCCTGACGCGTACTTTTGAAAGTCAGTTTGTTGAAGATATATACATCGGAAAGAATGAACCACGGAATAGACTCGCCCTCATATTCTACCTGTCCGGCATAGCCGACACGGTGGGAGAATATCGGTGCTCCTGTCATTTCTGTGTCGGTCGATATATCGGCAACAATACTCTGTGCTGCGGCATTGTGGATGAAATACAGCGGCAAGACGAACAGCAATATGTATCTTATGGCATCTTTCACAGCGCAAAAATAGTAAGAATATTATTGATTTACTGTCGATTTCACAATTTATATGATTTGTTGAATCTAAATTAAAGGATAAATGTTAATTTTGAAGCGAAATGAGGAAGATGGAGCCGTTGTATGCGGGTGAGATGACGGCTCGTTTGTGGTTGGTTAACAATAAATCTGATAACAGATGAATAGGTGGATATTTTTTTCGTTTGTATGGCTTATGTGTGCACGGACGGTGTATGCCGATGCACAGCTGCCTGTATGCTGGGAAGACTTTGTGGAGTGGATGTATGCTGCCGATGGCGAGGAGGGGGATGTGGGCGAGGATGTGCTGGAAGAGCTGTACGAGTTGCACTGCCATCCATTGAACCTGAATGATATGCCGGAAGGGGGACTGGAGGTGCTTCCTTTTCTTTCCGACTCCCAGATTAAAGACATTATATATTATGTGGAGCGCAACAAGCCGCTTGCTTCCACCGGCGAACTTATGGCAGTGGAGAGTCTTGATGCCGTGACACGTGCGTTTCTGCAATTGTTCTGCTATGCAGGGAAAGTTCCGGAGAGGAACATTACAATCAAATCTTTGCTGAAATATTCGGATAATGAGCTTGTAGCGCGTACAGATGTTCCGTTCTATACCAAAGCGGCATATCGGGATTATCCGGCAGAGGTGCTTGAGAAGTCGCCCAACAAAGTCTATCGTGGGAGCAGACTGTACCATTCGCTGCGCTATTCATTCAAGAGCATGAACAAAGTTGAGGCGGGTTTTCAGATGGAGAAGGACGCTGGAGAGAAAGGAGCAGATCATATTTCTGCTTACGCATTAGTGCATGATATAGGTGTATTGCGCACTACCGCAGTAGGCAATTATCGGATTTCTTTCGGACAAGGACTCGTAGTGAACACGTCGTCGGCATTTGGAAAAACAATGATGCTTGGAAGTCTGGGACGGAGGGAACGTGGTATTTTCCGCCATTCGTCAATGTCGGAATGCGCCTATTTCAGTGGGGCGGCAGCTGCATTCGCTCACGGCTCATGGCAGTTCACGGCATTCGGTTCGCGGCGGAACGCTGACGGAACCATGCTGACGGACTCTTCCGGAATATCGTCCTTGAAAACAGACGGTCTGCACCGCACACCCCTTGAATACAGTAAGAAAGGAAACTTAAAAGTGACGGACTGGGGCGGAAACATCCGTTTCTCATACAAGGCATTCGAGATTTCTGCAACGGCTTCCGTTACCCGTTATTCGCTTCCGCTCGCTCCAAAGCACGACACTCCCTCCTCCTTATATCGCTTGTATAATGCCCACGGCACGGATTTCTCTGCCTACAGTGCTGCGTATGCTTATCTGGGAAGACGGTTTTCCGTAAGGGGTGAAACGGCAATAAGTTCGGAAGGAGGCATAGCAACTATAAACTCTTTGCAGATGGCATTAGGCGATTATAATCATCTGACAGTCGTACAGCGAAGCTACGGTGCGCGCTATGTGGCTGTGAACTCCTGCTCATTCGGAGACAATGCCCGTCCACAAAATGAGAGCGGCTTGTTCGTGGGATGGAACACGTCGATGTGGAGAAAAACAAAGATGGAAGCATACGTTGATGCCGTCTATTTCCCTTGGATGAAATATAAGGTGTCCGGAAGTTCTCATGCCGTAGAAGGAATGTGGCAGGTCGCCTATACTCCGCGCCGGGATTTGTCGTTTGCATTGCGCTACCGTGTGAAAGCACGGCAACAGGACTGCAAAACGGACGAAGAGACAGTGTTGCGCTATCTGACCACTCAGCATGTGCGTCTGCAATGTTTGTATGCTCCGTCGTCACGTCTTGCACTGAAGACCGTTGCGATTGCCACAGCTTCTTCCTTTGCTTCTACCAGTACGGACAAAGGATTTCTTGTCTCGGAAAACTTGCGCTGGCGGTTTTGCTCAGGAAAGGGCAGGCTGGATTTCTCTGTTGTCTATTTCAATACTGATAGTTATGCTGCACGCATATATGCCTACGAGCCGTCCTTGCTGTATGTATATGGCTTCTCTTCTTATTTCTATCATGGACTGCGCACTTCCGTGCTTGCCTCTTTCGCCTTTGGCGGCGGTTTGTCTGCCACAGCCAAGTTAGGAGGCACACGATATTTCAACCGCACCTCGATAGGTACAGGCACGGAAATGATTGCAGCAAACCATCGTGAAGATTTGCAGATGCAGTTGCGATGGAAATTCTGAGGAGTTATTTGTGGGTTATGATTAAGTGGATGCATTCTACAGACACACTTGCCAAACACTTGGAAGAGTCTGTCGAAGACACCCACTTAACAGTCGAATCTTAACAAATCCATCTACTTATTTCACACTTACCTTAAGAGGATTCTTTACTTGCTGCGCGAACTTGCTGAGATAAGCTTCCCAATCTGTCAGACTGTGGAAAGAAGTTTCCGGATTTCTGCTCCATCCCGAACCGAAATAGTAAGTGTAGCTTGCTCCCGGTTTCAATGTGCTGATGCCGAGGATATGTCCACATGCTCCCGGAAGATTCTCTCCTTCCTGATATTTCACTTCATTGACCTTCTGAGGATATACAGCACCTACATAGATTTTTCCGAAATCTTTGTTCTGCTTTGCTCTGTACTTTTCTTTATACTGGTTCGGGTCGCCAAGGTCTTCATATCCCATATAGCCTGCCCCTGCATTAAGCACGTATGCAGTAGGGTTCTCATTGTGAACGATGATGCCTGTTGCTATCGGCATTGCCACATTAAGACCTTCGTAGCCTACTGTAGCCTTATTAAGCTGCGAACCTGCATCAAGACTAATGATGCGGTACTCAGACACCTTGTTGTTTTCGAGCTTCTCCGGAGCGTCATATACCAGACGCACAGTGAAGCGCAGCGGACCGCGATCCAAAATCTCATAACTTACATAGCAGCGAGAGTAGGCAATTTCCTTGCCATCGTTGACAAGCAGTGCCGATGTTCCGCAACCGAGAGTAGGACCTACCTTGTAGCAGTCCATGCCATTGCCGTGATCCACGTGGTAGCTGATAGCATTATATACATCGTCAGCCAAATCGTTCTGTCCGAGTTTGCGGAGTTTCTGACAAGCACGCGCCATATCGGCATCAAGCTCCTTGGCATAGCGGTCGTTGACCACTAACTTGGAGGTACGTTTGTTCCATATATCATATCCCCACGCACGTTCACCGGAACGCTGAAGTGCAGGACCATAGCAGCGGAATGCTACAAGATCGTTTTCCCATGCAATGTCATCGACACGCTCCGGAAACTGACGTCCGAACACTTTAGCTTCGTATTCTTTCGGAGTTCCTGCCTGTACATAATATACAGACTTGCCTTTGGCTGCCACTCCTACCTGAAAGATGAGTTTTCCGTCGTATGTAATCTGACTTGGAATCTCCTTTCCGTCTGCATCAGTGACAACCAGTTTCTCTGCGTTGCCAAGCTTTGCCTTTACCTGACTTACCGGAACTTCTATCATTTCTCCGCTACGTGCCGATTTCAATGAATTGGATACGGTGAGCGTCACCTTGTCTGCTGCACCTGCAACTGCTGCAAACAGCATTGCGGCCACAATTGAAAATATTTTCTTCATATCTGTCTTTTTTTATTTAAGTTTCGCAAATGTACACAAAAACTACAAATTTATGTGCTGACAAGATGAAGAAAACACTTTCTCTTTCGGGTAAAGTGTTTTCAAGAAGAGAAAAACGAATAGTTTGCTTCCGTTAAGAGACCGTTTCATGGGAGGGATGAAATTATTTCTGTTTGTCTAAACAAGTGGATTCGACAGACTTCTCATGTTTAAGCAGGTATGTTTGTGATTGGATTTGGCAGATTTCTCCGTTGCTGCCTCCTCACAAAATCGCCTCTAAAAGCTCCCCATAATAAAAAATTTTATATATACTTTTTAACAAAATTATTTTCTGACATAATGCAAGCAAACACAACTGATTTCTTCTCAATTTACTTGTTTTACATTAAAATACTATCTTTTTGATTTTGTCAAATGTTAAAATTCCAAGCCTTCTGGAACGCTCCAAAATGAAGCTCACTGAACTTTTGTCGGAGAATGGGGATTCTATGTGCATTTCATGAAGCCTTTGTAAAATGTGAAATAGTGTTTCATTTTTGAGCAGTTCTTTTACATTTATTTATTCCCGGCGAAGAGTTCATGGAAAAAAAGTACTAAGTTCTCAAAATTTCAGCGCACTGTTTTTTTCTTCGCAGCGCACTGCAATTTTATTTACAGCGCAGTAGAAATTCTTTCACTGTGCGCTGAAAATTTCAAAACTGTGCGCTGAAAATAAAAAAACAGTGGGAAGCAGAGAAAAAAACGGCGGACTTCAAGTGAAATGTTAAGAAGTGTATAATTCATAGCTTCGGAAGTGTGTCTGAACAAGAACTTGAAAGTGAATGGATTTTTGAGAGCATTTGAGAGTTAAAACGGTGAATTTAATTATAAGACATTAAAAATCAGCGATTTACTAAAACACTCAGAATCTTCAAAAAATTGTGTTCAGTGCATTTTTTCGAGCGTTTTGAATAATTTTATATTCTATTGATTATCAATCAGTTATCTTCGAGTCAAAATTTTCGTTTCTTCACCGTCGGCAAAAATCTGCTCCAAATGTTAAATTTTCATTTTGGATGAAAATATCATTTTGTCAAATCAGAAAAGTTGTTTTTTGCTGTTTTAAGTGGGTGTACTCAGCAGACTCCTCAAGCTTATATGAG
>X363_Desmarests_Spiny_Pocket_Mouse__coassemble_1160_pt1 | contig 10797 bp, 10 predicted proteins | sample X363_Desmarests_Spiny_Pocket_Mouse__metabat2_low_PE_006 | metagenome-assembled genome bin X363_Desmarests_Spiny_Pocket_Mouse
GAATCTCAAGCGATACCTCAAGATTCTTCGCCTTTTATTATCAATAAAAATCATTAAGCAAATAATTCGCAACCTCATCATTGCACTTATAAATAAACGTGTAAGATAAACAAATCCACACAACCAAATCAAACATTAATAATATTTATTCAAAATATATCTAAGAGCTTTACAATTACATTGATAATAAAAAGTTTTCTTAAAACTTATAGTTCTTTTCAATTTTGAAGTTGAAACATGCTCCTTATCAAAAATTCTGATAGACGGAGCATAAAGAACTCGTAAAGAATGCTTTCGACATTCCTCTGCAAGATATAATTCTTCTCCAAAAAGAAAAATCGGATAATTAATCAATCCACATCTATTAAAATATTCCTTTGTTAACAATATAAAAGAACCATGCCCTGCATATATATCCATAGATGGATAAGTCTTACGCAAACATTTTCGTTTGTACAATGTTTTATTATAGATATAATCTATTACCGGATAATCAAATTTCATCAATAACAGCTGCAACTTCCTTTTGGAATAACGATGAAGACATACTGGATTTATATCTCGCTTTTCTTTCGCTGACAATAAGGCAGGAGCTATCCATCCAATGTTTGCCTCCTGTTCTATTGCTACAATATTGACCAATGTATCTTCTGCCAATTGCAAATCGACATTCGTAATGGCAATATAATCATACTTACCAATCTCCACTTCATTCAATGCACGCTGTGCACCTCCGAAATAGCCTAGATTCTCATGATATGGAAAAACTTGGCACTTTATATTTTTATAAGCAAGACAATCGGATAAATCTTCGCAATCACAATCTGTATTATCCACGATAAAAACATCTGTCTGCAATACATCTTTAACATTAGCAGCAGCAACATCTATTGATGCCAAATATTTTCGTAAATCAGAATATGAGTTATATGTTACACAAAAAATCGCAAAGGTTTTCATTACACTTACATCATTTTACAATAATAAATATCGCCTACAAAAAGGAATACTGATAATGTCTTGAACAAAAAAATTCATGCTCTACAGACTGTATAAAAGAAAAAACATCAGTACTCAACACTTTGAATGTATCTTTACCATATAATATAATTTCATCAAAAAGAAAAACATAAAATTCATTCTGACAAGTTGCAAAGCAGTGTCATGCTGTCTTTTTGTTTTCTTCCACAGCAACTTGAATTTCATAAGCTGACTCATATATGATGGAGCATCTTTCGCTCCTATCGCATTATGCTCATGCTGTCTGTAAAGAATGGTCACTTCGTTTATTGTCTCAATACGTCCTCCATTCCATAAGACAGCAGCAGCAATCCACGAATCATGTATGATAATGCTTTCAGGATATGGGAAAGCTATTTCCTTCACTTTATTGTTAATCATCATTGTACAACCTGTAACATTATTATACACCAGATGGAAATATTTATCATTAAACTGTTGAGCGGTAAAATGGCAATGTCTCCACATTGAATCCGAAATAACATTCAACTTAGAGTCAACAAGCGTAAGATCTGTGCAAACAGCTATGGGCTTAATAGAAAAATCTTTTTGTCCAAGCATTTTATAAAGCGTTTTTTCTATCTTCTGTGGCAACCATACGTCATCATGGTCACAAAACATATAGAAATCTCCTTTTGCCTTGTCAAGCAACCACAAAAATCCTTCACATGCCCCTCGTCTTTTATCATCAAAAATCATACATATACGTGAATCTAACGCTCGATATTCACAGAGAATATCAAACGTATTGTCAGTAGATCCATCATCACGTACATATAACACCCAATGTACATACGTCTGTGCCAACAATGAATCGAGCAGTTCTCTTATATAAGCCGAACTATTATATGTCGTCAATAGAATTGCAACTTGATACATCCCTTACTTTTTTATAATAAGCAACCATAGACCTTATCTCTTGGCTCTATATATCTTATTAACCACTTGAGTTATAAGTCCAAAGTTAAATATTTTTTCTTCAACAAGCAAAAAATAGGCAATAAAACATAATACCGCTACTGCTAATTTAAGCAAAAGAGAATTGAACGCATACGAAACAATCCATCCCAACACAACATAAGGAACTGCAAATAATAGATGCCGAAGAAAATCCTTAACAGGAAATCTTATCTGCAAACATCTGTTTACACAAAAAGATGACAGCAGCAATACAACAAACTCAGCAGACAACCATGCCAATGCCGAACCAACACTCCTCAAGGTTTCTACAAACATCCAGTTAACCACAAGACATACTATCATTCCAGCCATAGCGCAATACAATATCTCCTTATCCTTCTGCATAGGCACCAATAGTTGCATAATGAAAATCTGTTCCGAACCTATGACAAAGACAAGAAGCATCACTATACGCATTGGGATAACAGCTTTGAGAAACTGTTCACCTGCAAAAAGCATAATTACATCAGGTGCAAAAAGTTCAACAAATATCACTATCGGAAAGGCTATCACAAACAAGACATTAAAAACCTTACGCACCAGTACTTTTATTTCATTGAAGCGTTGTTCCTTAACCAACACACTGATGTGAGGAATCATAACTCCTGTCAAAGTTGAGAGTAATGCTATTATAACAGTATAAAGCCGTGTTGAAGTTGTATAATATCCCACTTCTTCATCAGAACACGCAAATCCAAGAAATGCCACGTTCAACTGTGTATACACTGCACTTAATATAGCAAATCCACCTAATGATAAAAATGGCAACAAATAATGCCTCAGATTGATATTGCTTACCGTAAGTGCAACATATTTTTGCTTATATGACCAATTGCACACAGCATTCATCACTGTTAATCCAACCCATAGCACATAATACAAAACATAATCCTGCCTTGTATTGATAAGCAATAGAACAAGCACAACAAACACACTCCGTGCTATTACAGAGCGCACTGTTATATACCTAAAATTCTCTATTCCTTTAAAAAACCATTCTACCCAAAATAGATTTGCCACAACTTTCAGCATACCAATAAAGAAAAGTTCTTTTCGCTGCGAAAAATCCGGTACAAAAAATATCAACACAAGCAATACGGCAAGCACAAGCAGAGAAGATATGACATTCAAAAAAAATAATTCCGAGAATGTCTTCGTCAGCAAAACATAATTATCACGTGCTTTTGCAATCTCTCTTATTCCCACAATAGACAGTCCCATCATTGAACATACTATCGCATAGTTTATGATATATTCAACCGTATCCACAGTTCCCACACCATCTGGTCCTAAAACACGCGATATATAGGGAAACACTATCAGCGGCATCAAATAAGTACTTAGTGTCAACACCGCACTATATGTAAGATTCTTTTTTAGACTCATTCGAAAATACAATTACTATATTTTGTCTTCATCCTTTTCAACAAAACATTTAACCTACATCCACCTCGTTGCACGTTCATTTTGTATCAATTGTTCACGCACATTATCACTCTGAGGGTCGAATACTGAATTATAGGGCAAATATCTGTTATATACATGAGTGCCCTCCAAATCATCATTCCTATTCTGCAAATAGAAATAAGCCAAATTAAATCCATAAATAAACAACGCACTCGTAACAATAAGATGCGACAATAAATGCGGACGTATATCCCAATAGTGCAAATAGAACGTATTTACGACATACACTATTGCCAACGGAAAAATATAATTGGAAAAACGCTGCGTAACGGGTATATACATCGTGACAGACTGAATAGCAACAGCAAAGAATATCAATTTACCCACAAGCATGTCGTTATCGAATCCATGCCTGTTTCTTACGAACATCAGCATGATGAATGGCACTATTTTCAATATATATACGGTCTTACCTATGATATTAGGCGACTCATTCATCAGATACGATGCGATTGTCTCAGTCAGTTTTGTGTCAGGAACCGCTATACTCAAAAATATATTGATAACATCAAGTACCTGCAACATCAATACCGTCATGCCAATAATCAATAGTGCTACCCAAAAATAATCTTTCTTGATAAGTAGCACTAAAGGGAAAAGAAACATGACTACAGCCGAAGTATGGAAAAACAAAGCTGCCACACACAACAGATAATACTGTAGCAACTTTTTTCTCACCAAAAAAGGATAAGCCTCCAACATGAAGCACAAACTCAATACTTCACGCTGAATCTCCATATTATAATAGCAATAGTAGCCAAAAAAATAGACCAATATAGCTGTAAAATAATAAGATGTCTGTCGTTTAAAAAAACGAAAGAAGACACCATTTACTATCACTGCCTGCACAATCTGAAACAGCGTAAAGCTATTACCACACGACTTGAATATAGAGTTATAGATATACCAGCACGGATTGTATTTTGCATCCTCGAAATCGAAGGTTGATAATTCGTCTATCGCAGGATAAGTGTCAAACAGATCCATATATATCAGCGTATCCCCCCCCACTCTATAACGCAAACCTGCCACCATCACCATCATCAGAAAATTCAGCGACAACCATAACGATTTGTTACCTTCTAATTTCATCAAGTCAAACCTTATGACAGGAACAAGAATCAGAATGAAAGCTACCAGATATATCATTATTCACTATACTTTTATACAACAATTTCCTTATGCTGATTTCCCTTGAAAAGTTTCGTCTTCCATGCCTTTATTTTGTCCTTGACAAGAACCCACCCCACTGTCAGTACAAACAGCATAAAGCCCCATCCTGCCACAACAACAATTTTAGACACGCTCGAAGGGCGTATTGTTATCTCCGACGGCTGTATTACAATGAATGACGGCATCCTTTCCTGCAATTTAGCCTTAGCTATATTATACTGTTGAACCATCTGCGAATAGACATTGTAAGCCAATCCCATCTGATTTTCCAAATCATCCTGCCTCACGCTCACCGATGTAAGGAGCGTATTCTGATGCGCATCAGCAAATTCAGCATAAGCATGCTGTGCCTTCATATATTCCTGCCGTGCCTCTATCATTAACTTCTCTGCATACTCCATATCATGCCGGCTTTTCTTCGTACGGTAATCAATGATAGCATCCTGCAACCGCACCCTCACCGTATCAACAAGCATTGCTGCCACCAATGGGTCTTGTGCCGTCACTCTGAGCGTAATTATTTGGTCCTTCTTGTTCACTGTCGAAGACACTATATTTGAGCGTATCTCTTCCGCCACAATAAATTGCTCCTTCGTCAGATAAAAAGGATCCACATTTCCATCATCATTTTTAAAATTCGATTTCACAAATCTGGACATTATTCCATTAACCGTCTTCGTCAGATAATGCTTGGGTAAATTCCACCACGACATCTTCTGTTTCGTCATCAGATAATCGAACAAATCTGTCTTCACCTCACCGTCAATCGTCTCAACTTCCACACCAAACAAATCAACAACAAAAGGTGTTGATTCTATAATCTGTGGATACAATTCAGGATAAATAGCATCAGTCGAGGACATTGAGGCTAAATTGATGCCTGCAAGCGATGCCAAATTGCTTACACTGCCTCCCAGCGCACTCTCACCGCTTATTTCAGGAGCCAGCACAATTGTCGACGTCCATGTTTTACAGACCCCCAGTGCCACCACGACACCAAAAAGGAGTCCGGCTACAGTATTGCGTATCAACAATCTTTTATAAGAAAATACTTTCTGCAATAATATGAAAATATCATCTTTTCCTAAGATTGGCTTATCACTATTTTTTTCTTGCATAGTTAATCATCGATTACAATTTTCCCATCACTTATCTATATAACAAACGGTCCCCTACATAGAGAGGATGCCTATATGCCATCACTATCCTATTTCAAAATATTAGCCACTGTGATAATCATCGTTGCGACAGACGTAGCAGAAGTACCGATACTCATCACTTCAGCTGTGGACATTTTATTCTTATTCTGTTTAGAAGGAACCACAATTTCACATCCCGGCTGTATAGCCTTGCTTGAATGGTGACTTATCAATTCTACAGAACCGTTCATATACACAGCATACACACGGCTCTTACGCGCACGGTCTCCATATCCTCCGGCACGCTTTATATAATAGTTAAGCGACTCACCCTCTTTGTAGTTCATTGATATAGGGTACATGACATCTCCGCTGACCTTCACAGTGTTAGTATATTGCGGAATAACCAGTTTGTCGCCTTCACGCAAGGTAATATCATCTACTCCACCCGGATTCTCTATCGCCTTATCAAGATTTATCGCCACCGGATATGTATTGCCCAAATCAAGTTTCATGTTCAGCAATGTATCGGCACGATTGAAATCAAAATTCTTTTCACTGTTCATGCTCTCCTCATACAATGCAATCTGCGATGTACGCAAAGTATTCTCACGCTGCAAGCGTTCTTCCTCTGTCATACGACGTTCCAGACGCGCTCCTTTGGAATATGCCACAGCAGACAAGCCTCCCGCCGCTTTCACAAGATCGCTCAAATGAAAGTTCTTGCTTGACATGGCATATTCTCCGGTAAAGTTGACGGCACCCTCCACAGACACATTCTGCTGTTCCGTATAGGTAGGACTTTTACGTACAACAACCTCATCAAAAGGCTTCAATATAAATCCGGGGTCGCCATCAACCACAAACCCGTCTTTAAGCCCGAAAGAAAATGTCTCAATCAAAGATGAAGCTTCTTCTTTGGCTTTAACATCAACAATACGTCTATAAATATCCACCTTCACCATTGATGCCGCATCAGTAAGACCACCTGCCTGCAAAACAATATCCTCCAGCGACGTATTGTCTGCATACAGGTAAGTACCCGGATAATTTACTTCTCCTCCAATTTTCACAGTCTGTTCCCCTTGCATATCCAATTTGCTTGGGATAAAAAGCACATCGTCCTTGCGAAGAGGTATGTCGGCTACAGTTCCATTCATTAGTCCCTGCAAATCTACAGGAAGCACTTCAAGGGTTAAGTCTGGCTTGCGGCGATGCATCACAGCACGAGCAACAAAAGCATCTTCCCTCAGCCCCTCAGCCGCATTCACGAGTTCGCGAACAGTATTTATACTACCATTCATCTGGAACATTCCCGGATGGAATACAGCACCACGGATTTCCACCATATTGGAGAAACGCGGAATAATGCTATCTACATATATTGAGTCTCCATCATTCAACGTAAACCCGCTCATGTCAAACTCCTCAATAGTATGTATGGAATATTCGTATCCTGTTTTCCTTATAAGACGAATATTCTTTCTATAAGCGTCTCCAGTAAAACCTCCGGCATAATTGATAATGGTAGCCACACTCTCATTCTTCTTCATTTCATAGAACATCGGCCGTTTAACCTTACCTCGTATATTTACGAGACAGTCATACGTACCCACCACTATCACATCGTCATCCTGCAAACGAATATCTCCGGATGAGTTTCCATTCAGAATATAATCATATACATCTATTGTGGAAATTAATTTCCCTTTCCTATAGACCCTTATATCACGCAAAGTTCCCAATTCATTTATACCGCCGGCTGCATACATTGCGTTAAAAGCAGAAGAAAGCGAACTTAATGTATAAGTACCCGGAGCCACAACTTCTCCCATCACCTGCACCTGTATAGAGCGTGTTTCGGCAACTGTAAGACTGACCTGAGAAGAAGAATAAAATTGTCCAAGCACTCCCTTTATATGAGCATTTGCTTCTTTCACAGTCTTGCCAGCCAGTTTCACCGGTCCGACTCCTTCTATCGTAACCGTACCATCCGGAGAGATGACTTCCTCAAATGTTGTCTGCGAAGCTCCCCACACATCAATAATGACATTGTCTCCCGCTCCAAGAATATAATTTGCAGGAGTAGGCATATTCATGTTTGGTTCAAACGTAAGCATCTCATTATTAAAGATATTACGTCCAAACACTTCATTTTCGTCCTGAAACATATTACGATAGTAAATGAGCGAATCGATGTCCATGAATTCGATTTCATCATTCATGCCCTGCATACGTTCATTTTGCGTCATTCCGCCCATACCGTTTCTGCCACGAATCTGCGAACGTACCATATAATTGTTCTGTTGCCTGCTCTTCTCTTCCGCCTTCTGCTTGTCCGTGCGCAGACGACTTTTTGTCTTGCCGGAATTTTCTCCTGTAATATCCACAGCACCAAGCTGCTCTTGCTGTGCCTGATATTTCTTGCGGATACGGCGTATCTGTTCTACAGTACATCCCTTTCGGAGAAGCTGACTGACAATAGTGTTCTGGTCTTTTCCTTTCTCACGTTGCTCTGTCACATAACGTATAACTTGTTCATCTGTCATTGTCTGCGAATAAGCCAATTGTGCCAATGACACGAACATGAATAGAATATATATTTTTTTAAGCATCTAAATGATAGGATTAAAATTTCTTGCCTCCTACTACAGAAAAGGCAGTTTCAAAAATTATTTTAAAATCAAGACTTATCGAACGATGACGTAAATAGTCAAGATCCATGTCAAGACGCAAAAGCATCTTCTCCATGGTGTCTGTATATCCGTTGTGCAAAGTGGCATTTGATGTCACTCCCGGACGACTGACATACAACAAGACATAGTCTGGATTGTGTTCCATTATCTGCGATATAAAATACTGACGTTCAGGACGATATCCGACAAAAGACATATCACCGACAAAAACATTCCACAACTGAGGAAGTTCGTCAAGATGGTGTTCACGAAGAAATTTCCCAACTTTAGTCAAACGGTCGTCCCCCACTGTCGCAAGTTGCGGTATCCCCTCTTTTTCTGCCTCCACTTTCATTGTCCTGAACTTAAGAATATCAAAAGGTTTTCCTCCTTTTCCTATACGTTCCTGCTTGAAAATAGCAGGACCCTCCCCCTCTATTTTCTGCATTACATATATTATAAGAAATACCGGAGAAAGCAGAATCAACAGCAAAAAAGCACCCAAAAGATCTCCTGTACGCTTCAGGAATCTTTCTACAGAATTCATTCCGTCAATGTTCTTTGTTTCAATTAATTTATCCATTATTTATAGTTTTTCTCTCATTTTTATATTTACTAAAACGACACCTGTCGTATTTTATTGTGATTTAACAGCATTTTTAATTCCTTACCAAACAATACGGAAATGCTCATTGCAAAGATTCAAGGGCAAAACAGTATATTCACAAATATTCTCCGTTTGCCGGCAGAAGAGCCAAACACTCGGAGAACAAAATCACAATCAGTGTTGCAAAGTTAAGAAAAATAAGACAGGAATCAAAAGATTTACAAAGTAATTAGAAATTGGGAATCTAAGGCGAATCAATTTCTAATGGAAATATCATATAATACCAAAATCTTTCAGCATCTTCTTGTTTGCAGTCGGACTTTCCTTTACAGTTTCAATAATTTGCTCCATCAATTCATAATCACTTATTTCACCTCTATATGTGGATTTATTAAATTTGCTTCTCTCCACCGTTATCAATCTGGAACAGTTCACGTAAGAGTTATGTTTCAAAAAAGGACATTGCCCAACTGTTACAGGTAATTGGTAATCCGTAATTGTACATGGAAGCTTATAATTGACATTAGAGTTTATGACCAAACCACCAATTACATTTCCGTCTTTGTCAAAACCTAACACAACAAAAAACTTGTTGCGCGTTTCCTCACCATCCTTAGGAGTTATTCCATTGTTCCTATCCAAAACAAGCAAATGAACATCACCTACATTCAGGTTATAGCAAACAAGTCTGTCAGCCTGTTCTCCTAACAAATCACCGATTTTTGTCATGCCAATGCCGATTCTACTGCAAGATTTTCCTTTATATACTCAAGCATGTCATCACTTGCCATTCCATCCTTTGCCATACCTATCACACCCATAACTTTCCGTCCTTGTTTAGTATTGTAGAAAGCCCGATGCCATTCTTCTCCATGAGATTTTGTTCTTAGTTCACCATAAGATAAATAAGCATTCTCTTGAATTGACTTGTCTATTTCTTCGGCATCAGCATTGGAAAGATAATCCATGTCTGCCCCTCTTTTTGCAATCAGCATGTAATACGCATCATCATTACCCTTAGCAACACTCTTTTCAATCATTGCTTCAAGCTCCTTATCGCAATGAATATCATCCTTGATGCAATCATACAAGACAGACGGAACAGGTCCGTCTGGCAATGCACAGAATTCATCTGTTGTCATACGAAATCCATATTTCGCCAAATGCGCAATATTGGCAAAATATATCACTTTAAATAAGTGATAATAATCTAATCCCTTTGTCTTGTTTAGAATATACAAAACAATCTCTGTCAATTTCTGCTTATCAAAGTTTGTCATACAATTCGTATTTGAACACAAAGTTACAATAAATCTGTGAATTAACTAAGAATTTGTTTTAAACTTATCTGTTTATTTGGTGCGACAGTAACGGAAAAATCCCATTAAATCGCCTAAAAAGCCCCATAAAAAAATTTTTTATATATATTTTTTAACAAATTTATTTTCTGGCAAAAAAGAAAGTAAAACACGTCAATATTAATCAAAATACACCTATTTAACAACAAATACTATCTTTTTGATTTTGTCAAATGTTAAAATTTCAAGCCCTCTGGAACGCTCCAAAATGAAGCGCGATGAACTTTTATCGAAGAATGGGGATTCTACGTGCATTTCCAAAAGCCTCTGTGAATTGTGAAATAGTGTTTCATTTTGGACTGGTTCTTTTACATTTGTTTATCTTCTGCGAAGAGTCTTTTGAAAAAAAGTACTAAGTTTTCAAATTTCCAGCGCACTGTCGCCACTTTTTCAGCGCA
>X363_Desmarests_Spiny_Pocket_Mouse__coassemble_1163_pt1 | contig 10770 bp, 4 predicted proteins | sample X363_Desmarests_Spiny_Pocket_Mouse__metabat2_low_PE_006 | metagenome-assembled genome bin X363_Desmarests_Spiny_Pocket_Mouse
TAATTTTATGTAGCCCTATAACATTTTTCTTGAATCATTTTAAAACAGTTTCTTAGTAGTTTGGAGAAATTTTCAGCGTAGATTTTTTGAGAAAGCACTGGGGGACGGAGAAAAAGGCTGCGGGCTTCAGTTGAAATGTTAAGAAGTGTATAATTCGCGGCTTTGAAAGAGTGCTTGAACAATAACTTAAAAGCGAGTGGATTTTTAAGGACATTTGAGGGCGAATACGGTGAACTCAATTGTAAAACATTAATAATCAGTAAATTACTAAAAAACTCAGAAATTTCAAAAAACTGCGTCCGACTGTGTTTTTTGAGTGTTTTGAATGTTCTTATATCCTATTGATAATCAATGTGTTATCTTTACATTAAAAATTTTGTCACTTTGTGAGTTATCAAAAATCGGTTCAAGTGTTAAAATTTCATTTTGGACGAAAATATCATTTTGTCATTTTGAAAAATGGTGTTTTTAGTGTGTTTACTCCATGTTGTAAGTACTTACCAATCCAAATTGAATGTCCATGAACCACTTGTAGGGATGCACCCCGGTGCATCCGCTTCTCCATTTCCTTGCAAAAAAACATGTCACAGAGGCGGATGCACCGGGGTGCATCCCTACATTGTCAATCAATACATCTACTTAACACATGAGGAGTCTGTGAGTGCCCTCCACCAAAAGCACACAAGCAGAGTCCGCCAAATACACCCACAAACATCCTCCTACAATAAACCAACAGGGGCAAGCCGATCGGCTTGCCCCTGTATATATAATCACATCTTACTTCACCATCACTTTCGTTCTCCCAATGAAGTAAATGCCATGTTCAAGTCCGCATTCGCTGTTCTGTCCTTCCGACAGATGCAGGAGGCGCACAAGACGTCCGTCGGCAGAATAGAGACCGACGGTCTGTCTGCAAGGAGAATCCACGAACAGCACACCATCACGACAGAATACTTTCATGCCGCTAAAAGTATGCCGATAGAGTTCTTCTATTCCGTTTACTTCGCCCATGCCGCCTATGCCGTAATAGAGAGCAGAGACAACAGAGGACTCCGCACTGCGTGCATACAGCTCAAACGGCAGGACATCGCGTATGCCACGGACAAATGCCGCTCCCGGCAACATCCCGTCATATTCTTCACGGTTGATGACATATACGGTGTCGCTGTAAGATACCGTCTCGTATGTCGGTATAAGGTCAAATTCAGGTCCGGACGAAATACGACGACCGGAAGTAGCCTCAACGACCACACCTTCCGCATCGGAAGCGGAGAATGTCACCGTGCCGCGTACATTAAACTCCTCCTCATACTCATCGCTGTTCGGCATGGCGATGATATACGGGCGGTTGGCTTCCATCGAAACGACAGGCGAGAAACCGCTTTCAGTAAGTTCGGCAAGCCAGAACGGACGTGTACCCACATTGCCGCTATTGAAAGGGGCAAGCTCACCTCTGTCTTCGCTAAACACAGTCTGTACACTGAAAGGAAGCACAATGCTTTCCCATCCGCATGAGACATGTGGAACTGTCTTCTTTCCGAAACTGCGTGAATAGCTGACAGACTTCGCTCTGAACTCGTATGGGCAGAGGAAAGGCAGTGCATCGGTCAAGGAGATACGCTCGGCAACTCCGTCGATGACAATATTGCCTGTGAAAGCGGATGTGACTCCTGCCACAGCATAGACAAGGCAGTTGGTCGGCATGTCGCCGAACAATTCTTCCGGTACAGCGGCTGCCGTGGAGTTCCAGTTCACATATCGGAGTCCTTCACAACCGCCAAAGACATTGCTGCCTACACGTTCCGTAGCCGAAGGGATGCTGAACGTGGTGATGCCGGTGGAATTTGCCAACATGCCTCTGCCTATTGTCTTGATGGAGCTACACAGAAGCAGTTCGCGCAGGTTGGGAAGCTTGCAGAACATCGAATCGCCTGCCACATCGTCCGCCGTATGGAAAGAGGCATAATAGGCAGAACCTCCCTCCACAATGTATGCCTCACTGATGTCGAGCCGGCGCAGTCGTTTCAGACTACGGATGAACGCAATGTCCGTGCCGTTGAGCCGGCCTCGCACCTTCAGTTCCACCACATCGTCAGGCTTCACTGTCTCCTCCTCCAGCGAACCGGGTTCAGGATTTTCTATGTCCTGAGACGAGAAGTCGCCCTCAAGATAATCCTTGTCATACACGGCGCGCAAAGGCAGACGCACTCCTTCCACCGCTATCTCTGAAAGCTGACTGTTGTATTCATCGAAACTCAGCGCATGGGCATTGCCGTTATCTGCATCCGTACTCGACCAGTAGTATCCGGATGTGCCGGTCTCCGTAGCATCGCTGTCGGAAGCGTTGTGCCGTCCGGCTGCGGGAATGAAGATGAGGTCTTCCGCATTCTGAGCGATGAAGAGCATTCCCGGCACATCTTCGAGCGTAGTCCACAGTTTGTAGCAGGTGAGCAGTTCCGTCACCTCGTCCGCGGTAGGCATTCGCCAACCGCTGCCGAAGACGGACGACGGCGAATGTGCCACATCCTCCCAGCGGTGATAGTCGCCGAACTGTTCGGTGGATATGGTGCCTACATTCTTGGAAGCCCACTTGACACTCAGTCCTAAATTGACGGACTCGCCGCTTGTCAGGTCGTCCAAAGTCAGCTTCAACCATGACGCACGTCCCACACGGAGCATACCGTTATGGGTGGAGGCTGCCATGCTGACACCCGCCTCATTGTTGACGGACACCTGATTGAGCTTCACCTGAAAGGCACTACCTAATTCGGTTTCTTCGTCAATGGGAATGGTGAATGTGAGCAATGAAGTATTTCCCGGCAGCATCTTACCGCCAGTGAACACAAACTTATATATACTGTCATCCACCACCGTATAAGTCACTTCATAGTCTGCCGCCTTTGGCGACACTGTGTAGCGGCTGATGTCTGGTAACGTCCCTCCTGTGAATGTCAGCTGGAATGTCATGTCGGTCAATGTATCTTGATTGGCAAGATAGACAGGAAACTGTCGTTCTTGTCCGGGAAGTCCGTTGACAGTCATGAGATACAGCGAGTTTTCCTTGGCAGGAACAGAAGGTTCTGCGGGAGAAGAGGGATTAAACTCGAACTCTGCGCGGATGGACAAGTCGGATGTACCTACGGTGTAGGTGAGCCGGGTGCTTGTGGCAAAGAGTTCGCCGTTGACATACCATCCCATGAATCTGTAACCGGTATTGGCTCTTGCGTCCAATGTGACGGTCGCTCCTTCCGAGAATGTACCGGTGTTGCCGCTGTAGGTTCCTCCCTCACTGCACGAGGCGGTCACTTTCGCGCGGTTGGGTGCCGGCGACGGTTCTGAGGGAGAGGAAGGATTGAACGGTATGAGCGAGAAGGTGGCAGACAGCGTATCGTCCTGTGCCACTGTCGTGTAGTAGAAGTCTGCCGATGTGGAAACAACCTCTCCCGATGACTTCTTCACCCAGTTCTTGAACGAATAGCCGCTGTTGGCGGTGGCGCGGAGACGCACACTTGTTCCGGACAGATAACGTCCGCCGCCGGACACTGTACCGCCTTCGGAAGCTTCAAGAACAAGGTTGTGACGAACATTCGGCTGACTTGGTTCGTTGGGATTGCCCGGCACAAAGGTGTAATGCGCCACAAGTGTGTCGGGACGAGCCACAGTCTTATAACTGAACGAAGATGTGGTAGAAACGATGTTCCCCTGCATGTCTGTCCAGTGCAGGAAAGAGAACCCGCCGTTGGTTCTTGCATTCAGCGTGACGGACTTTTCCGGTTCATAGACTCCTCCGCCCGACGGACTGCCGCCTTCTGCGGGCGATGCCTTCAGCACCAGCCCGTACTTGGCAGCGGGAATGACCGGTGAGCCAGGCTCCGAGGGATTGGTGGGATTGAAATCCGTTTGTCCCGATGCCATGACACCCCACAGGAGGAATGCCGCCGCAAATGACAAATAACGTATCTTGGTCATATCGTCAGTCTTTTTACTTGATTACCACTTTGTATGCACGATTGGCAGCGCGCACGATATAGATGCCTTGCGGCATACGCAGGGTGGTCTGCTCTCCGGATAGGGTAGTGGCTGCTACCATACGTCCGTCGGCACTGAAGACTTCTGCTGTGCCGACAAGTCCCTGTATGGAAATGCCGTTCTCCGTAGCACCTACCTTGGTCGAGCGTTCCGATACGGAAGCGATGTCTGTAGCTCCCGGAACGACACTGAGTGAGAAGCGTGTATTATAGTTTCCTGTCTCTGCCTCGAAAGTATAGTCCTGAGCGGAAAGGTCTGTAACCGTGCCGTTCAGATGGTCGGTCAGATAGACATGTTCTGCATCACAACGCTTGAGAGACAAAGTATAACTGCCGGACACTGGAGCGTAGAACGCAAGGCTGACCGTTCCGTTGTCCATAGGACGCTCGTTGATGGCATATTGTACTCCGTCGGCACCGACAGTGAAGAGTTGAGGCACTGCGGCATCATCGCTGAAGAACTTGCTTGCATCGCACGGGAGTTCATAGCCGCACAAAGCTTCTTCGTTGAACACGACTCTTGTCTCATCCACGTATCCGTTTGCAGCAAGGGTGATGTCGATAAGCTGACGGTCGTTTGCAAGAGCGGTGCGTGACTTCGCCTGCACGTTCTGGTCTTCAATGACATTGGTGAGCTGACGGCCACCGAGAGGGAAACTGAGGCTGTTCACTTCTTTCGGACACTGTACGAAGAATGCCTCGTTTGGTGTGATAGCATAGTCATCGTCAATCAATGACTTGGCAGAATAGGAGTTGTTGCTGACATTCCGCACGGTGATAGGAGCGGTAAAGTTGAGATAATGGTTGTTGTAGTAGGTCTGGTAAGGGTTTCCTACAAGGTTCCATCCTCTGTTGGAAGCATCCTCCGATTCGTGTGTGGCAAGCATCTTAGTAAACTCGTCGTATGAAACGATGTTCTGCTTCGATTCGTTGTCAACGGCATAGAATAATGTCCAAGCGCTTTTACTGGTCTGATAGATGAATCCTGTACCGGCAGGAATCACATCATCTTCTGTATAGTTCTTCCAACTGCCTGAAGCTCCGTTAGCAGCACGGTTGGCTCCGTCGTAGTAGCGGATGGCATATTGCACGCTGCTGTCTGTAGGTTTTATTTCCGATACCGCCATATCGAAAGGAAGAGAGATGAAGTACCATTTGGAGGCATCGGTATAATAATGTACAGAGCAGTCGCCCTTGATGGATATGCTCTCGCAATTGCTCAATATTTGTCCGTAATTTGAGCCACCGTGGTCAATGATAAAATTATTGATTTCCATCGGAAGTGCACCAGATATTTTCTGCGATCCATTTTCATATATGCGTATATCCGGACTTCCTGCATAACGGTTGTGCGAATCAAGCACTACCGGACGCCAAATATCCCATCTATCAACTTCTTCTGTTCCAAATCCTTCTATCTCCTTGCAATGATACCAATAAGGATCTTGCTTATAGTAATTAACCAGATAATTCGGTACACGGAGTGTAACACTCTCACATCGGTCAGTTGACACTGGATAACCACTACTATTATATTGTGCTACAGAAGCGGATTTGAGAACTAATGTTTCCAACGGACAGTCTTGGAAAAGTCTATCAGGTATAGAATAAAAGTAGCTTGGAAGTTCTGCATATTGCAATTTTCCACAACTATAAAAAGCACGAGTTCCAATAGATGTAACAGAAGAAGGAATGACAATGGAGTCCATACTATGCCAGCCGGCACAAGCTTCTTCACCGATAGTAGTAAGTGTTTCTGGAAACTTCTTTATTTTTATTGTACCACAACCATAAAATCCCCGATTCTCTATTGTTTTTAAGTTAGCAGGTAAAGAATCCAGTTGCATGGAACCACATTCATAGAAAGCTTGTTCATTGACAGTTGTAATGGTGTTAGGGAGCGTCATCTGATTGATATAATAACAACCATCAAAGCAATATTTAGGAACAGCTGTAAGTGCTTTTCCTAATGACACTTTTTCTAAGTGTCGATTGTTGTACATGGCATATTGCCCTATCGACTGTACTGAATCCGGCAGAATGAGTTCTCGAAGATTAGTCGCATCAAAAGCTCTTTCGCCAATTGTGGTAAGTTTGCATCCCTCCGGAAATATCATTTCTTCTATATGAGAACATCTGAATGCGTAATTCCCTATGCTCTGCAACGATTTTGGCAGAACCACCTTATGAAGAAATTGACAGGCTGTTTCTACAGTTGAATTATTACCGTCAAACTGATTTGCAGGAATGGAGGTTGTTTCTGCTTCACTCAAATCAAGTTCAAACAAAGAGTCCATCAGCTGAATTTGTCTCCAGTCCGCATTGTTCATAGGTCCTTTCACTTTTAGCTTACGCACATTCTTGATATGATTTACTCCTCCATAGAGTACTTCCGTACCCAAGCTTCCCGGTTCCAACAATTCTACAGAAACTTCTGGTGTCTTCATACAGGCTATATTATAAATACGGATATCTTCAGAATATATATTCCTCGGATTAGTTCTTGTATATTTCCAACTGATTGTATGTGTACCCGGAGCAAGGACTTCAAAAAAACGATTGTACATTCCGGCATTCTGCTTCGACAGCAACTTGCTATAAAACAAATACCTTTTCTGCTCTCCATCAACATAAACAGTAAGATCACAATCATCCCTAGAAACATCCATATCATAAAAGAAAGCGGAAAGCTGATTCACTGTGACTGTGGCAGTTAGAATAGAAGTTCCAGTTGTATTGATAAATCCTCGTCGAAAATAAGTACCAGTTGTATAATCGTTATCTGGCAAAGCCCAAATATAATCGTAGTTGTATCCATATACACCTTCTGACGATTGAAATAAAATAGGGTATTCATTATAGCTTGGGGCAATATAGCCTTTTGACATAGCCAAACCTCTGTAAAGAGATACAGTTGTAGCTTCAAGTTCTTCAGCTGTACTTGCCGGATTATTATAAATAGCTTCTTCCCTGTCAATATTATAGCCAAGTGCTTCCGCCTCTTCAAGCGCAAAGTACAAACTCATCTTAGAGGTATAATCAACGAGGTCTTCATTGTCTTCATAAAGTTGCCATACAATATTTCCTTCGGTAAGATTTGTGACCACTTGAGAATCGAAACTCTCAACACCTGTAAATTTATCTTTACATTGATCATAAACTGAATTATATTGATGCACAGCTATATGATAACCATCTACAGTTGGATCTATTTGCCAATAACCATATGATTCAATATATTTTGTAGCATTGGGACGACATCTAACACCATCGTAATGCGCTGTAAAATAGTAATTATCATCCACAAATTTAATAGTATATGCTCCATTGTCAAGTAAAGTTATCTCTACTTTACGTCCGATAACATTCACACCTACATGATTTCCATTGTGCGCATAAGTAGCGAGAAGCCCACCCGTCCCCACATTATATAAATAGTAAGTCTTACCGGATTCAAGTGTTGCCGGAGTAGGCTTTGTCGGCATCACTCTTTCTGCTCTCATACCGGTAAAAGAGCAGAGCATTGCAATAATCGCAATGAAAAAACATTTTACTTTCATAAAAGTCCCCTTTTTTAATTTGTTATTACTAAGTTATTTAATTTTCATTCAAGTTTCACAAGTATTGATTTTCTGAGATAGAAGAGAAGCCTGTCTTACTTTACAAGACAAATTGTAACTTTCGTTACTGTGGTCTAAAGCAGGGTTTTCGCCTGTGCCGACGAAGACATACTATACTCTACATACACTGACAATGCTCTGAAAACTTATTGTCTATGCGGAAAAGAATCGAAAACAGTGCACTGAAAACTCAAATCAGCACTGTTGATTATAAAAACAGCACTGCTGATTTTGTAAACTGCACTGCTGATTATAAAATCAACAGTGCTGATTTGAGTTTTCAGCGCACTGTTTACTATTCCTCTCTGCGCAGATATTTTCATTTTGGGAGCAAGTTCAATTTGTGAGACTTTGATTGTTTTAATTATTTGTTATAGCTTGCGGATGTCTTCATTTAAGATTTGTGGATGTCTTCAACAGACTCCCACTAACACACTTACTTAACCCATGAGGAGTCTGTCGAAAACAACAGCAAATACACACAAGCGGAGTTTGTCGAAGACATCTACCGCTTCGCAACATCCTTTTTGATTAGTATTTCAGTTCATTCCGCTTCCCTGATTGCATCCAAGATATAGGAAGGCATTTTCACCCGTGTCCATATTTCTATAAACGGCATACGGTTGTCATCAAAATAAGTCAACTGGAAAGTGTCTTCGTCTTCCCACCCCACAAGACACTCCGTACCGTTCTCTTCTAAAGCATTGGAGCCTACATATTTCTGCCGTCGCATCTCACCCTTAATATGGCTTGTTTTTAGATGCGGATCGAAATCTATCTTGTTGATGAGAAGCGACACTTTGTCGCCGTATATCTTATAGGTTGCATGATCACTGATGGGCAGCATTGTGCCTACTGTACCTTCTGTACGGGCATAAAAGAAGATTGTTTCCCTTCTCCACAGTCCGATAAACTTGTTCTTTATCTTGCCTGTCATGGCAATGGCTTTGAGTATAAGGTCGGCTTCTTTCGAATAGTCCGTTTTCTTCCATATCTCTTCCACAACAGAACCTCTCGGACACAGCCTGTAGTTCGGCATCCTATTCGTCCATCTCAGACGGAAGCGTCTTTTTCCTTTTTTGTCTAACCTGATAGTATCATATCCTTCCATAACCATATCATCCGAAGCAAAGGAAAGATTTCCCCATTTAACGGAGAACCGCGTTGTACTTATATCGGTATCTTTGGTCTTCTCCTCCTTGTTATCCGCAAGAGTCAACATCATAAAACGATTCTTGCCGTAGTATTTGTATTGATGGAACGGAGACTCACGCAAATTGTTCTTTCCGCTCTCCCCGACTTCCTTCAACTGCCATACTCCCCGGAAACTTTTGGCGAGTTTTCCGTCAACCGAAGGCTGCGCCACAACAGTGTGCACACACAGCATCATAAGTGCAATGATTCCTACAGTTCTATTCCATTGTTCGGTATAATATGTTTTCATTATGTTTCTGTTATTTATTAATTGTATATCTCTGTTTTTTAATCATTTCGTTGTTTCTTTCCACAGCCCCATATCTTCCGCTCATTCCTGCAAAGATAATGATTTGCTTCTGAACCAAATGAAAAACAGTCGGATTTTTGACCGCAACCAGAAAGGTCTCGTATGGCTGTCAAAGTTCCGGATATACAATCCTTCTCTGTCTCTTTTTTAAGGGGAACCCAAAGGAACTGTCCGGACAGACCGAATGTCCCTGTTTACAGTTCCCCTTACATTCATTTACTGCTTACCGGGATAAACAATATCGTCTTCCGAAGGATCCGCCTTTTTAGTGACTACGGTGACCGGAGCACTATAGGCAACTCCTTTCTCATTACGTGCATACGCACATACCGTGTATGCAGTTGAAGCCTCCAAACCATCTACTGTGGCAGACAAGGACGCTCCGTTGCCGGAAGACATCACTTTATTGTCATTGACAGTAGGGGTAACATTACCTTTGACAAAACAGAATCCTTGTTCAGACACTGTGCCGTTGCTGTCACTAACCACTGAAGCCGACACCGCAAATGAGTTTGGAGTGATACTGCCTGTTGTCACCTCGCTTAAAGAAGGCAAGACAATGGTTTTGTCTGTAACAAATGAAGTCACCTCACCATAACTCGTACCGTTCTTATTCACTGCATACGAGCGCACATAGAAGCGTGTTTCTTCTGCCAGTCCGGTGATGGTCACCGTCATATTTCCGCCAGTTGTTTTAATTACATTGTCAGCGGTAGTAGGCATAGAAACCGTAGCATAACAGAAGCCCTGTTCCGTAATCTCAGCTCCTCCGTCCGAAGTCACAGCTGAAGTCACGGTAGCAGACGATGCGGTCACATCTGATACCATTGTTGCAGAAAGGGTAGGAAGATACGTCTTTACAGTAGTGAACGTATGTACCGCTCCGTAGCTTGTACCGTTCTTGTTCACCGCATAAGAACGTATATGATAGGTGGTGCCCTCAACAAGGTTGTCGATGACGATATTGAAGGCAGCAGCTGATGTAGCCACGGCAATCTTCCTGTCGCCCACGGTTGGAGTCGCATTCGTAGAGCTGATGCAGAATCCCTTCTCCGTGATGTCCGCACCTCCGTCCGAAGTCACCGACGATGAGGCGCGTGCAGAAGTCTGAGTGATTTCAGTCACTGCCGTGTTTGCAAGCACAGGCGCATCGGTCTTCACAGTCGTGAACTCAACCGTCTCGCCGTATGCCGTGCCCTTCTCGTTCACTGCATAGAAGCGGACATAGTACCGCTGTCCGGGAACAAGCCCCGTGAGAACAGTCGCGAAAGAAGTGCCCTCGCCGCTCACCTCATGCTTGCTGTCACCGACCGTAGGCGAAGCATTCGTCGTACTCCAGCAGAATCCCTTGGCACTCACCGTGCCGTTGCCGTCAGAAGTGATGCTGCCGGAAACTCTCGCGCTTGTTTCTGTGATGTCTGTTGCCGCTGACGTGGTGACGGAAGGCAACTCTATCGCTACTGTGGTGAATGTATGCACCGCTCCGTAGCTTGTGCCGTTCTTGTTCACCGCATAAGAACGTATATGATAGGTAGTGCCCTCAACAAGGTTGTCGATGACGACATTGAAGGCAGCAGCTGATGTAGCCACGGCAATCTTCCTGTCGCCCACGGTTGGA